>Ga0116171_10000694_pt1 | contig 35239 bp, 30 predicted proteins | sample AD_JPNHW2_MetaG_FD_89798 | JGI IMG/M metagenome (GOLD analysis project Ga0116171, IMG submission 89798) | Active sludge microbial communities of municipal wastewater-treating anaerobic digesters from Japan - AD_JPNHW2_MetaG | ecosystem: Engineered > Bioreactor > Anaerobic > Digestate | place... | reverse complement strand
CAAGACGCGCTTAATTTCTAAAATTAAGCAGCCAGTCTGTAAGAATAATTGTCGCCAGTTATTGGCTGTGTGAACTGACTTTTAACGAGGTCCGCTCACGAGGACTCGGCATGCTTACAACTCCACTTCCTTGCTGTCAAAACCGGTCAGCCCCGAAATGACTGCAAAGATACGAAAAATCGGTGATAATGTTACAGAATGCCGCTAAAAATCAGGGTAATTGCAGGATGGTGTCAACGAAGTGAGAGACGTCATACCGGGTGGTAAAGATCTTGTGAAGCTCGGCCATCAGCGGGAACTGTTCCTCAACACGTACCTTTTCTGAAATCGTGGAATAAAATATATTGACAGCTGTCTTGCCTTCCAGCACCAGCTCGTGGGAAACATGTTCCGTGAAGAATCCTTTCCCGATTAACAACCCCAGGGTCCGGTTCCGGCTAAGGTCATTCAGTGCTGTAAGTGTGAAATCGCCAAAACCACAGTAATTGAATAGGGTCTCTTCCTTACCGCCATTCCAGAGCAGGACTTTCCTCATTTCGCGAAATGCTTTGGTCAGGATCATGAAACGGAGATTCGGCGAATTAAAATGCGCATCAACAATACCCAAAACTACTGCATAGATATTCTTCAGGATACTGAGTATTTCCACTCCCCTCATGTCATCTGAAAAATCCAGGTGAATATTGGTCCCATTAAACAGCGAACCCAACAACCCGACAGGAGCAGTACCGGATTTGATGTGGGCTTTTTTATCCGTCTGTTCCTGGTATCCAAGGGTGAATCCCGTGGGCATGCGGTTTATAATTTCACGGGCAAAACTGGGACCTTTCAGGGTGCAGACCGAATTCGGGAATTCTTCAACAAGACTTTCCACGATGGTTTTATGCGGGGTGCCAAATCCTTTGGCCAGATTAACAAGAAGGGCTGTTTCCGGGATGTGCTGACGGATCTCCTTTAAATATCCCACCATCACCACCGATGGGATAGCAAGAAAGATTACCTCACAGGTTTCAAGCAGGTGGTGATCGAGCGTAGCATCCAGTCCCTGATGTAACCGCAAGGCAGGAAAATATTTCGAATTGATCTTCGTGAATGTAATATCATCGACGATCTGAGGATCAATCGAATGGAGCAATATTTTTTCCTGTTCGGTCTCGGCCAGAATATTTCCAAGTGCCGTACCGATGGCTCCTGCACCAATAAAGGCAATTCTGTATTTCTGTTTTTTATGATCCACGATTCTACTCTGTTAGGTTCAAATGTGCTTCTGTTATCCCAGTTGGGTCGAAAAATATATTCTGAAAGTACATCCCGGGTTACCGGTGATCTCCATCTTCGCTTCTAACTGCTCAAGAAGGAGCCGGATGATCTGGGACCCCATGGAGGAGGCGCCGGAAATCGAAAAACCTTCAGGAAGCCCGACTCCGTCGTCCCCGACAGTTAAGCAGTAACTATTTTCTTCCTCCGGGAACAATGTTACCCTTACCATGCCGGAAGATGTTCCCGGGAATGCGTACTTGTATGAATTAGTCATTAATTCATTGATTATTAATCCTAAAGGCATTGCTATCTCAATGGGAACGATACAATGATGGATCTCCGTTTTGAGCTTTATGCGATCGTTATTGAAGGAGTTTGCAACATTAAATGACAATCGTAACAGGTAATCATCAAAAGAGATGTAATCAATTTTCTGTGTATGGTATAAATGCTCATGAACCAACGACATAGTCCTGACTCTTAATTGAAGATCCTTCAGGGATGAACCCAATGCAGAATCGTCCGACTTGTCAAGTTGCATCGCCATGAGGCTGATCAGAATGGAAAAATTATTTTTCACCCGGTTGTGAATTTCCCGGAGTAAATATTCTTTTTGACGGGCATTGCGATTCAGATCTTCTTCATGCTTTTTCAGAATTGAAATATCACGTATGACCGATATGATTTCCCTGATTTCACCTGACTCGGCATCAACCACCGGATTCATGATGGATTCGACCCAGAGTGTTTTGCCGGATTGATGAAGGGCTTTATAGGAATATCGTATGTGTTTTTTCAGTCGGAGCATGTCGTTTATCTGGCGCATAACCTCTGAATGAAAGTCCGGTTCAATCAGCGTTAGAAATGAATCAAACCCTAATATTTTCTCCTGGGTGTACCCGTAAAATTTAAAACAGGAGGGACTGATATAAATCCGTTTCATTTTAGAATCAAACATGGAAATGACATCGGCAGAGTTTTCTGCAAAAAGCCTGTGCAATTCTTCACTCCTTTTCAGATTCTCTTCAGCCTCCTTCCGCACACGGATCTCATAATCAAGCTTTCTGTTCAGTTCCTCCAGTTCATTCTTACGCCGTTTGTTACGCACAATCAACAGTTCAATGGCAAGGATCACCAGGAACAGGCCGATGAAAACGATTTCATAAATAATGATCTCGAATCTCCTGGCCTGATAATTCAATTTATTATATTCGTATTCCTGGTTTAAAAGTCTGTTGTGGGCCTGATTGCTGACGATGATCCTCCTGGCTTCTATAAGTCCGACCTCGGAACGGGTGTTCTCCTTCACAAGGGCTTTCCTGTACTGGGCAGCTTTATCATAGAACTGAAAGGCTTTTTCATAGTTTTTCTCTTCCGAAGCAAAAATCGATAGTTGCCAGTTTATTGCTTCCAGGGTATAGATGTCATTTATTTTTTCAGCCAGCGATATTGCTTTGGCGAAAAAGTATTGTGCCGAATCTTTCTTCCCAAGAAGCCAATACGCCTCACCAACATTATTAAATGAAGAGGCGATTAAGGTTTCATGTTTTGCCTTTTGTCTGATCGCCAGTGCTCTTTTGTTGTAACCCAGGTTCTCGCGGTATTTCCCAGTGACCTGACAAACGTGGGCGATCCTTGTAAGGGTGATTGCCTGTTCAGGATCATCGCCCGTTTCTTCAAACAATTCCAGCGCTTTGCTGTAATAGATTAACGAAGCTTTAAAATCAGCTTTCTTGAGGTAAACATCCCCTAACAATTTATTACTCTTCCCTTCATTCAACAAATTGTTGCTTTTATGAAAGAAAATCAGGCTTAGATATAAGTTTCGGATGGCGGGTTCAATATCTCCTTCCTGAAGATAACAGTATGCCAGGTTGAAAAAGATTTGCCCTTTAAGATTTAGATCCCTCGAATTTACCGATGTTTTCAAGGCGTAATCTATATAACGTTTTGCTCGCTGGTAGTCCTTTAAATAAGTAAACAAGCCGGCAACATAATGATACGCATAGATTATCTTTTCCGGGTTATTTGATCTTTGATAAATATCGAGAAATTTAAAGCGGTACTCTGCCGATCGGACAAATTGTTTCTTTGCAAAAAAATATTCTGAAAGTTGAAATATGGTCGAAGCTTCTCCCGAAATATCTTTTGTTTGGATGGCCATCTTATAAGCCTCCATAATGTATGATCCAAACCTTTCGATATCGGTCTCCCGGTACTTTTTAGCCAGTGCGATCAGAGAATCGATTTGGGTTATGGGATTTGAGACTTTGTCATCAGCGGCTCCCGCTGCGGCAAAAATGGAACAGGAAATAACCAGAAAGAAGATAATCAGCCAGGATTTTCCCATGATGAAATACCGTAACCATATCCTGGACAAAAATAGAAAATAATCTTAATTTTGTTGCCAATTGCTCATTAACACGATTTCAGCAATGAACTTAGATCGGAAAAATGTAATCGTTACAGGTGCGGGAGGATTTATCGGAAGCCACCTGACCGAAGCCCTTTTACAAAAGAACTGTAATGTAAAAGCATTCGTTCATTACAACTCGTTTGGAAGATGGGGTTGGCTTGATTATTTACCGAAAGATTTACTCCGGAATATTGAGATCTTCACGGGTGATATCCGCGATCCCAACGGGGTGTCCGAGGCCTTCAAAGGTCAGGATGTGGTTTTTCATCTGGCAGCTCTCATTGGCATCCCATACAGCTACCACTCACCCGATGCTTATGTCGATACCAATGTAAAAGGAACCCTGAATATCCTGCAGGCGGTGCGCCGCCACGGTGTTGAAAAAGTAATCCATACCTCCACTTCCGAAGTGTACGGCACCGCACAGTTTGTTCCGATCACCGAACAGCACCCGGTAAATCCGCAATCGCCTTATGCCGCAACCAAAGCCGGTGCCGATTTTCTTGCCCTGACTTTTTTCCGTTCCTTCGGAATCCCCGTTTCTGTAGTGAGACCTTTTAACACCTACGGTCCGCGACAATCATCAAGAGCCATTATCCCAACGATAATCACACAAATTCTCAGCGGTCAGAACGAAATTACGCTGGGCTCCTGCACACCGACCCGCGATCTGAATTTCGTTGAGGATACGGCAGCCGGATTCATAAAAGCCGCTGAGAGTGATCGTTCAACAGGCGAAGTCATCAACCTGGGGAGCGATTACGAGATCAGCATCGGGGATCTTGCCCGAAAAATAGCCGGATTGATGGATCGCGATATATCGATCCGCAGTGATACTGAACGGGTAAGACCTGAAAAAAGCGAAGTCGAACGACTCTGGGCCTCGAATGCGAAAGCTGCTGAACTGCTGGGGTGGAAACCTGAATTTACACTCGATGCCGGACTGACGAAAACCATCGGGTGGTTCAGCAAACCCGGGGTGATCGATTTTTACCGACCCGATAAATACCAAATCTGATTTTTGAATATGAAAGCCGTCATCCTCGCAGGCGGGAAAGGTACCCGTTTAAAACCTTATACCTCCGTGATCCCAAAACCACTGGTCCCGGTGGGCGAACGCGCCATTCTCGAGATCCTGGTCACCCGGTTAAAAAAAGCGGGTGTCGATGAAATATATATCTGTCTCAACCATTTTGCCGAAATAATCATGGCTTTTTTTGGCGATGGCTCCCGGTTCGGACTCAAGATCAACTATTCCATTGAACAGGAACCCCTCGGCACCGTGGCCCCCATCAAATTGATCAGGGAATTACCCGATCATTTTTTAGTTATGAATGGTGATCTGCTTACGGATTTGAATTTCAGCGAGCTGTTTCAATACCACCTGGAAGGCCGTTCCTTGCTCACGGTTTCGACCTACATACGAAATATGAAAATCGATTTCGGGGTGATTGATGTGGATGAAAAATCGATGCTTGCAAGGGGATTCAGGGAAAAACCCGAATATACCTTCTCCGTGAGTATGGGCGTATATGTTATGAACCGAAAAGTACTTGATTTTGTGCCGGATTCGACCAGTTTTGGCTTTGACGACCTGATGCTGACATTGCTGAAAAAAAATGAACCGGCCCGTATTTATCCGTATCATGGTTATTGGCTCGACATCGGCCGCCCCGACGATTACGAGAAAGCTAACGACGACATCGAATTCCTCAACAAAATCCTGTGAGTAAAGTTTTAGTCACCGGATCCAGTGGATTTATCGGGCAGGCCCTTGTTAAAAGGCTTGCCGGATCAGGACATCTGGTTTATGAATTCGACCTTCCCGGCGGTGATGTCACCCTGCCTGATGCTTTTGATTACTACACGAAACACGGTGTCGATCATATCTTTCATCTGGCCGGAAAGACTTTCGTTCCGGAAAGCTGGGAACATCCTGCCGAATTTTTCCGGGTTAATGTTATGGGCACGATACGGGTTCTTGAGCTATGCAGAAAAACGGGAGCCGGACTCACCTATATAAGTTCCTATTTATATGGAGAACCCGACTACCTGCCCATTGATGAAAAACACCCGGTTAAATCCTATAACCCGTACAGTCAGAGCAAGGTGATGGCCGATTCTACCTGTCAGTTTTATGCCCGCCATTACAAGCTGCCTCTGACCATTTTCAGGCCGTTTAATGCTTACGGCCCCGGTCAGTCACCCCGGTTTCTAATCCCCGAAATCATTGCAAAAGTAATGGACCCGAAGATTCCCGCGGTGGAAGTGATGGACCTGCGACCCAGGCGGGATTACCTTTATATTGATGATCTGCTCGATGCCCTGATAATATCCATCGGGAAACCACATGGAATTTATAATCTGGGATCCGGATGTTCCATCAGTGTAGAAGAGGTTATCCGGCTGGTACTGAAACATACCGGAATAAATAAACCCTTTCACTCCCTGGCAAAACCCCGGCCCAATGAAATTTATGACCTCTACTCCGATATCGGAAAAGCCCGAAGGGAATTGGGGTGGTCGCCCGGAACTTCTTTCGATTCAGGTATTGAAAAATGTATCAGCGCTTCTCAACCGGTTCGTAAACCATTTTCTGCATGAAGCAGATTCTGTATATCAAGCATGCCGATTCTTCGTTTGTACTTTCCGATCAGCGGATCCTTGAGAAACAGTACCGGGTGATCCCGTTTTTAATCAATCAGAATAGAAAAGGGTTCTATTTTCTGAAACGAATGGCAGCTCTTACGCTGTTCATACTGTCGCATGCCCGCGGAACGGATGCAATGGTCACGTGGTTCGGCGACTATCACTCCGCATTGATGGCGTTTTTGGGCAAATTCCTTAGTATCAGGGTGATTATTTTTGCCGGGGGACAGGAGGCGGTTTGTTATCCTGAGCTTGGGAAGGGGGTTTACAATAAGAAACTACGTGGATGCATGGTTCGATATGCCTTGAAAAATGCCGCACTGATCATTCCCAACCACAAATCATTAATTTTCCACGAAAATTTTTATTATTCCGACAACGGGAAAAAGGATGGAATCAAATTCTATATTCCCGATCTGAAGACTCCTGTGGCGATCGTCCCAAACGGGATTGATACCTCCAAATTCTATCGTGATCCTAAGGTTCAGAAAGTCCCTGATCTTGTGCTGACAGTCGGAACCATGAGCTCCGTTTCAGATTTCATCAACAAAGGTTTTGACCTGTTCATCCAGATGGCACGTCGCAATACTGATTTGTCGTTTACCCTGATCGGGATTAAAAGACAATTTCTTCCCTGGGTTGAGGAACATTATCAGGTGTCGGAAATTTCTAATCTTGAGTTGATTTTTCCTTATGTTCCGGATGAGGTCTTATTGCTGAATTATAACAAAGCAAAAGTATTTGTGCAGGCTTCTATCACCGAAGGGATGCCCAACACCCTGAATGAGGCCATGCTGTGCGAATGTATTCCGGTCGGATCCAATGTGAATGGCATTCCCGATGCCATCGGAAATACCGGGATCATCGTGAAGCGGCGGAACCTTGATGAACTGGAACATGCGGTGCGGGCAGCTTTGAATAAGGATACGGGTCAGGATGCACGTCAACATGTCCTGAATAACTTTTCGAAAGTTATTCGTGAAGAAAATCTCTTAGTCGTTTTTAATCAACTCTTTACTAAAGGAAACGTCAGCCGGAAACTTAATCAATAAGTCAAAAAGGTTGTTGTGTGACTGTTTTCTCCATTTTCAATCTTTTGCCTGTTAATGGTTGCTATTCCTGCCATTTCATTTGACAATGGTTTCGATTTTGCCGGTCAGATGGGGACCCCTAATATTATCGCTAAAAGTTTTTATCCCGGGAGAGTGGCGGGAGTGAAAAATATATTCGAAAAACTTTATTATGTTCAATATTACTACCTATTTTTGCTGTAACAAAAATTATTATGACCAACATTCCGGAGTCGATTATTCGCCTATTTGCATTTCCTATCTTGTACAGGAGCAACAAAACATTCGCCTGACAATGCCGGTGGATTCGTATAGGAGAAGGGGATGTGGAAGTATAAATAATTTAGACACGATTAGTATAAAATTCTACTATGGAAGATTTTACGAAACTTGAATACGAAAAACTCAGATCGATTGAAGAAAAAGTAGAATCAAGGTATTTTCAATTAATCTTATTTACATTAACAGCATTTAGTGTCATTATCGGTTTTAATGAGAAAATTAAACCTGATTATTATATTCCTTTAATGCTATATATTGTATTGTTTTTCACAACAACAGCAGGAACACGATCAAAAATTCTTATGGTTCAAATTAGTGCGTATTTAGACGAGGAATATTTTAAAAAAGACCCCAAAACATATTTCTCGAAATTCTATATCAATGAAATATGCCCAAAGAATTTTATAACCAGAATTTTAATTTATGCGAAAAACTATTTTCTTGTATTTAATATTTTTCCTCTCCTTTTTACAATTAAAGCATATAAAAATATTCTTACAAACCAGGAGTTTGGTTATTACATTGCACTTATACTAATCATAGGTTTTCAGATATCCATAATTAATAGAGTTATTGACATGATTAAGAAAAACATGAAATTCTTTGAACAAAAAATAAATGATTTCAAAAATGATAACCGTGCCCAACAACCGGCCAGCCGATAATAAGGTGAGTCGAGTAAAAGGAAACAGGATGAGGTAACAGACATAAAATGGACAGAAAAAGAAGTGGTGGTTAAAGCCCTTACTTCGGCTGGCCGCCACTCGTTAGTAAGAGGCAGTAAGTAATTCGCATACCAATATGTATCTAAATACAATATTTTTGCTTTCTGAATTGTAGAAACCCAAATGTTGATCAGATTCTTAATGAAACAATTTTAACATTGATTATTGAAAAACAAGTATTATGAACTCTTGCCGAATTTGCAACAATACCGACGGAAATAAAACTTACCACATCAGAGAAATGATGATCGGACTTCGTGAATCTTTTGAATATTTTGAATGCCGGAATTGCGGGTGTATTCAAATTTCTGATGTACCTGCTGAGATAGAGAAATATTATCCAAAAGATTATTATTCATTTAATCCCAATCCGAAAACATCCGATAACATTATTGTTCGTCAGATTAAATATCATAGATCTCATTACCAACTGGTAAATAGAGACATTATTGGATTTTTGATTTCTAAAGCATCGAAAACTCCTGTTTTTTATGAGTATTTTAAAACCGCCGGGATTAATTTGCAATCCAGAATTCTTGATGTGGGTTGTGGTTATGGAAAATTGCTGCTTTGGATGAAACGGGAAGGATTTGATAATATCTTGGGCATTGATCCTTTCATTAAAGAAACAATCCGTTATCCCAATAGGCTGACAATTTTAAAAAACGAATTGCATGAAATCGACGAACAATTTGATTTTATTATGCTTCATCACTCCTTTGAACATATTCCAAATCAAAATGATACCTTAAAGCAACTGAATAAATTACTTAAACCTTCAGGCCATATACTCATCCGAATCCCGGTGGCTGCATACGCCTGGAAAAATTTTGGTGTCGATTGGATTGCATTGGACGCTCCACGACATTGTTACCTTCACACGCTGAAAAGTATGGAAATTCTTGCACAGGAATCAGGATTAAAGATCAAAAAAGTTTTTTTCGATTCGTTTGCATTGCAATTCTGGGGCAGCATTCAGTATCAAAATGATATTCCACTAATGGACCCAAAATCATATCTGAAAAACAAGAAGAATTCCATGTTTAGTAAATCTGAAATGCAAGATTTTTCAAAGCAATCAATACGATTAAATAAGGATCAAATGGGAGATGCGGCGGGGTTTTATCTGACAAAATCATAGTCTTTCCTATAAGTATCAATTAGTGAGGAAATGAATTTCAGTGCGTCAATTTGTCAAAGAGTTTTTTTTATATTGTTGGTATTATCGACCTTTTCGAAGGATGTTATTTCTCAAAAATGGATTCAATTCCCTATTGGAATTCCAAAGAACTGGATAAATATTGGGGATTTGGATGTTAGTGGCGATGCAATTACCGTTGAAGCCTTAATTTCTGTTAGTAATATAGCGATCAGTCCTGCAAAGAATATTGTATCAAAGCATACGGGATTTATAAACTGCAATTATTTATTGCGACATTGGCAGTTTGAAATAACTACAACCTCAGGTTATAAGTTTGTTCCAAATCCTATTACTTTATGCGTTGATTCGATTTATCATGTTGCCGGCACCTATGATGGCGATAGTATTAAATATTATCTGAATGGTCTTAAAGTAGCATCCGTGCACTGGACAGGCGATTTGGTTCAAAACAGTTTAGATGCAGCAATAGGAAATATTTCAGGAAGCAGTGTCAATGAGCAATATTTCGGTTACATAGATGAGGTTCGAATTTGGAATACTGCACGAACGCAAACCGAAATCGCAAGTAATATGTATAATCTACCCAATCCAACCAGCCAAAGCGGATTGAAAGCGTATTATAAATTTGAAGGCAATTATATTAACCTGCAAGGTAATTCGCTATATAATGGAACTTTAATGGGTTCGCAGGTGAACAATATTGTCAATCCCTTTTTTCGTGGTACATTTTCAAATCCTCCGGCGAATGTTGGAATTACAATAGCTGCATCCAGTAATCCTGCATGTTCTGGAGATCCCGTTACCTTTACAGCCGTATCAACCAATCCCGGATCTTCTCCTGTTTACCAGTGGAAGGTCAATGGTTTAAATGTTGGACTAAATAACCCGGTATATACTTATGTTCCAGTGAACGGGAATATTGTTACTTGTCGCCTGATCTCAAGCATTGGTTGTACAACAAATAATCCTGCAACAAGTAATGCCATTACCATGTCGGTAACGAATTCATCACCTGTCAGTGTTTCCATAACAGCATCGCAGAATAATGTATGTGAAGGCACCTCGGTAACCTTTAATGCTACTCCGACTAACGGCGGGGCGACTCCGACTTACCAATGGCGGGTTAATGGATTGGCGGCAGGTTCAAATCTGTCATCCTTTACATATATCCCATTGAATGGCGACATTGTAACATGTGTACTCACATCATCTTTGTCAAATTGTATTACTAATAATCCGGCTACTTCGAATACCATCACCATGAGCGTTGTTCAAAATAGTCCGGTTGGTATCGCGATTACTGCATCCCAAAACCCGGTTTGTACCGGGATTGCTGTAACGTTTACAGCTTTACCGACCAATCCTGGCTCTTCTCCCGCTTACCAATGGAAGGTCAATGGTATTAATGTGGGAATAAATAATCCAAACTATACCTATGTTCCTTCAAATGGTGATATCGTAACCTGCCGTCTGACTTCCAATATTGTTTGTACGACAAATAATCCTGCAACAAGCAATTCTATTATTATGATCGTCAATAATGTGTTGACTGTAAATGTTTCAATAATCGCTTCTCAGAATCCTGTTTGCCAGGGTTCTCCGGTTACTTTTAATGCTACTCCTTCTAATGGCGGAGGTTCTCCGAACTACCAATGGCAAGTCAATGGATTGGCGGCAGGTTCAAATGCTCCATTCTATACATATATACCAATAAATGGCGACGTCGTGACTTGCATTCTTACATCATCTTTGTCAAATTGTATTGCCAATAATCCCGCGACTTCAAATGCCATCACCATGAATGTTTTTCAATACATCCCCGTGGGTGTAACGATAACTTCATCTCAAAATCCGGTCTGCGAAGGAAATATTGTGACATTTACGGCTTTGGCAACCAACCCCGGATCTTCTCCTGTTTATCAATGGCAGGTAAATGGAATCAATGTTGGTATGAATAATATGTCATACAGCTACGTCCCGGCAAATGGTGATATGGTGAAATGTATTCTTAACTCCTCATTGACTTCATGTGTTATTAATAATCCCGCTGTATCAAATGTAATTACCATGGTTGTAAACACGAACAATCCCGTTAGCGTAACAATTGCAGCCTCTCAAAATCCCGTATGTGAAAATAGTTCTGTGAACTTTGTTGCTTCATCAATCAATCCGGGTTCATCACCTGATTTCCAGTGGGATGTAAATGGGATTATGGGCGGGTTAAACAGCCCAAATTTCACTTACATACCTTCAAATGGCGATGTTGTAAAGTGTATACTTACTTCGTCATTGACAACCTGCACCTTAAATAATCCCGCTTTAAGCAATTTGATTACTATGGTTGTCAATCCGTTAAATTATGTCGATGTGAGCATCAGCGCTTCAGCAAACCCGGTTTGTCATGGAGCCGAGGTGTCATTTACAGCAATTCCGACAAATCCCGGAAGTTCTCCTGGCTTTCAATGGAAAGTAAACGGATTAAATTATGGCCCTAACATCTCAAACCTAACGTATATTCCGTTAAATAGTGATGTTGTCACCTGTGAAATGACTTCATCACTGAATACATGCGTTGTTAATAATCCTGCCTTGAGTAATTCAATTTCAATGACTGTCAATTCCAATAACCCTGTTAATATTTCAATTGCGGCATCTTCAACATCCGTTTGCGCCGGTACGGAAGTAATCTATACTTCGAACGCAACAAATCCTGGTAACAATCCTGAATACCAATGGCAGGTAAACAGTTTGAATATCGGTACCAATAATCCTACATTTTCATATAGTCCGGCTAATGGGGATATGATAAACTGTATCCTCACATCATCGCTCACGAATTGTGTCTCAAATAACCCCGCGATAAGTAATACCCTATTGATGACGGTCAATCCCCTTTTACCCGTTGAAATTTCTATTTTAGAATCAGCAAACAATATCTGTGAAGGAACATCGGTGACCTTTAATGCATCGGCCACAAACATTGGTAACGCTCCGGTTTATTCCTGGAATATCAATGGTACGGTTACCGGGACCAATGCTAATATATTCAGTTATTATCCTTCAAATAATGATGTTGTATCCTGTAGCGTGATATCTTCTCTTACTACCTGTGTGATCAACAATCCGGCTACCAGTAACCTGGTTACGATGACTGTTAATCAAAATCTTCCGGTAAGTGTTTCAATTATTTCTACATCAAATCCAATTTGTAAAGGGTTGCTGGATACATTTACTGCACTTCCTGGAAATCAAGGAAATGACCCTGTTTATAAATGGAATGTGAATGGGATGAGCGTTGGATCAAACAATCCGGTTTTCTCCTATTTTCCTGAAGATAATGATATATTGACATGTGAATTGATATCAAGTTTATCCTGCACAACAGGAAATCCATCTATCAGTACTCCTGTATTGATTAAAGTTAATCCTGTGCCAACCATGAAATTTACAATATGTTTTGATACATGTACCATCGAAAATGCAAAGCCATTTTTATTGAAAGGGGGTGCCCCGGTTGGTGGCGTTTATTCAGGAACAGGGGTGAATTCGGTGAATTGTTATTTTGACCCTTCAAAAGCTGAAATCGGAATAAATGAGATCACATATACATATACGAATGTTTATAATTGCACGGGGACACAGACTCTGACAATCAATGTTAATGAAGCGCAGCCTTTTGTGTGTGGTCAGCTTCTTACTGATATCAGAGATGGAAAAACCTATCCCACAATTTTACTTGGAACACAGTGTTGGATGAGAACTAATCTTGATCATGGTATACTTATCTCGGGAAAAAATTCTCAATATGATAATTGTCAAACCGAAAAGTATTGTTTTAACAATGAAAGCACGAATTGTTCGTTTTTTGGCGCATTTTATCAATGGGATGAACTCATGCAATATCAACAATCACCGGGAGTTCAGGGGCTCTGCCCCCCTGGTTGGCATATCCCGACAAAGAATGAATGGAGTGTCTTATTTTCTTTATATAAACAACAAGCTTTAGCCGGAGAACCACTTCAGGATAATGTTGTTGAAGGATTTAATGCATTACAAGGCGGGGTCTATTACAGCAATTTGAAATGGCAATTTAAAAATTTTGCTACCATTTTTTGGACCTCAGATTATTCGGGTACGTACAAAGCAATTTCGCATGGGATGAATCTTATTAATTTCAGTGTTTCAGATTATAAATCAGATCGTTATAATGCATTTTCAGTGCGTTGTTTAAAAGATTAATATATGCCCGTCTTCTCCATCCTGACACCGACTTATAACCATGAAAACTTCCTGGAGGTGTGTATCCGGTCAGCAATATCGCAAACATTTCAGGATTGGGAGATGATCATACTGGATGATGGGAGCGCCGATCGCACGGGCGACATCGCGCTTCAATGGGCCGCTCAGGAGAAACGAATTCGTTATTGCCATCAGGAAAACAAAGGTATTGACTCGTTGGCGGAAACCTATAATACAGGTCTGTCGATGGCTCAGGGAAGGTATATCTGCATCCTTGAGGGCGATGATCTCTGGAAACCCGATAAATTGCAACGCCAGTTCGATATTCTTGAAAATCACCCGGAGGTGATCGTCACCTGGGGACGCGCCGAGGCCCTGGTTTCGGATACTTCAACCATCGAGCGGATTTCACCTCCTCACGGGATCCCTGACGACCCGGGCTGGCCCAATCAACCCCCGGGCGTAGTGTTGAACCAGCTTTACATCGAAAATATGATCCCGGCCGTTACCCTTGCCATCCGGAAATCAGCGCTTCAGGTAATAGGCGGATTTAAACAACCCACTGGATTCCCGACGACCGACCTCCCGACACTGGCCGACCTGGCGCTCCGTGGTGCCTTCTTTTTCGATAGGGAAATTCTTGCACAATGGAGGATCTACAGCAGTCAGACCACGAAACGATACCTGGTCGAAATGGTGAAGAGCCGCTGGCAATTTGTTCGGGAACATCTGGAAAAACTTGACCCACCGTACCGGGCAAACCTCCGGATATCCACCCGTGATATTGATCGCCATTTCCATTCCAGGCTGATGATCGCTTATGCATCGTCGGGGCGCTATCGCCTGATCAGAAAGGAATTCAGGGAAGCAAGAAAAGACTATTCCCGTGCTATCTTTTATCCGGGTGCCAGGAATTTTGCATGGCGGATCAGGGCAATAATAGGCTGGGTTTTCAGTTTATTCCACTGGAATGTGGAAGCACTTACAAGAAAACTGGGGAAAATATCATATCAATAGCGAATGATCTCGAGGCAGTTTTTTAAATCTTCACTCATCTACTCTTTGGTTGGCGCTTTACCTTACACCACCGGGGTGATCCTGATCCCTTTTTTTACCTACAAGCTTACTCCCGAACAGTTTGGTATAAATGCACTCTACCTTACCGTGATGTATTTTGTTCAGTTGTTATCAACTTTCGGACTGGATACCTACATCGGAATCAATTACTTCGAACATAAAAATGACCGGCAACGGTTGCGGGAATTTATTGGAACGGTCCTGATAACACTCTTAGTGACCGCCACGCTACTGGTTTTTATTCTTTCGCTGGGAGGCAGCGGCCTGTTCCGTATCATCTTTAAAAATTCTGCATCACTTGACTTTTTTCCCTGGGGATTGATCACGGTTTTTTCGGCTGTTTTTAACGGTTTCTTTAAATCCTATTCCAGCCTGTTGATCAATCAGCAACGCCCCGAACGGTTCTTTTGGCTGAATATAACGAATTTTCTGGTCACCCTGGGCGCTTCCCTTCTGATCCTCTATCAGTTTCCGTTTACGCTCAATGGTCCTGTCATTGGCCGGCTGATCCCCGCGGTGCTCAGTGGGTTAATTTCCATATCGTTGATAATTAGTGAATTCGGAGTTGCATTCCGGAAAGAATTGCTGAACGGGGTATGGTCGTTTTGCGCTCCGATGGTGGTTTATGGGATCATGGTTTGGATTGTGAACTACATTGACCGCTACCTGATCGTGCATTTTATGGCCGATCCGACTTTTGTCGGGATCTTTGACTTTGGCGTAAAACTTTCAATGGGGATTGACCTGGTCCAGGTTGGTCTCGCCAACACCATACATCCGAAGGTTTATAATATATGGAAAGATGGGAATCTGCATGAAAGTACCAAAGAGGTCAACCGCTATTACAATGGTTTCACCGCGGTAACCCTTTTGATCATCCCGGTAGTCGTTATAGCGGTTCCGCTGCTGGTGCCACTGGTGATCCAAAAAGAGATTTATTACCAGGCTTTCATTTTTCTGCCATTATTATGTCTGGGATTTGCAACACGTCCCTGGTTCTACCTCTTCCTCGCCCCGCTTTTCTTTTTCAAAAAAACCAGAGCCCTGCCCCGGGTATTCCTTTTTTCTGCAATTTTTCAGATTACGATCTGCAGCCTCTTGGTTTGGAAATTCGGCTTGATGGGAGCCGTGTGGTCCAACTTCCTTGTAAAACCGGTTCAGGCCCTTTTTCTTTACCTGGAAAGCCGGAAAATTTTCACATTCCGTTTGAACAACTGGAAAATATTCTATCTCCCCATAACCGTGATCATCCTGACGATGATATGTCAGTTTTTCATCAATGATCAAAACCTTATCTGGTTTGCCGCCGGACAATTGATTCTGACTTCCTCCCTGGTGTTTGCAACTTACCGTAAAGAACTTTTATCACTTTTCACATGAAGGATCGAGGCATTTAACTCAAATCCGACGATCAGGCTTATCGCATTGACATAAATCCACACGAGGACGATCATCAGGGTTCCCAATGATCCGTAAAAGGCGTTGTAGCTGGAAAAATTATCGACGTAGAAATTAAACCCGAGGGTGGTAAGAATGATCAGGAATGTGGCCATGAGGGATCCGGGCGACAGAAAACGGAAACTCTTCCGGCGGGCGGGTGCGAGATAAAACAGGGATGAAATGGCCATGAGAAGTAGGCTGAGAACAATGATCCAGCGGAGCAACTCAAAAATAATAAGGATGAATCCGCTGTCCTCGATCGAATCGGGCAGGAGTAAACGGAGTAACGCAGGTCCGATGGTCATCATTGCTACCGCCAGGATCAGCAGAAAACTGATGATAAACAGTACAAAAAAAGCGACAATATACTGTTTGATTGCCGATCGGGTTTCAATATCATGATAGGTGTTGTTAAAGGCTTCAATCAGGCTGTTAACGCCGTTCGTCGAAAAATAAATGGTAAGAATGAGGTTAAATATCAGGAGGCTGCTTCGGGGTCGTGTGATGATGTCAATGATGGTCTCCTTTACCGATTCATAAGCCAGTTTCGGCATAAATTCTGCGATAATGGCAAGCAATGATTGTTGGAAATTGGCAATCGGAATAAAGGGGATGATCGAAAAAAGAAATATGAGGAATGGGAAAATGGCCAGGAAGATGGAGTAGGAGATGGCCGCGGCCCGCGAAGTGATATATCCCTGCTGAAGCCCGCGGAAAAAAAACACCCCGACATCAAACAACGGCAACCCGTCAAATCCGGGAAGAACAAGCTTCCTCGATATTTTGATAATCCTTGCGACCGGTTGCCAGTTTAGAAAACGATCCAGCAATTGTTTTGGTTGGTGTTGTGACATCTTGATCGATAAAACCAGATTGAATAAAGGAACAGGCTACCCTGATAACCTCAGACTACATCGCCTTTAAGCTTAGGTCAAGGTTTCGAACCTGGGTCGTAAGTGCGCCGATGGAAATAAAATCGACCCCCGTTTCGGCATATTCCCGGATATTTATCTCGGTTATCCCGCCGCTTGCTTCGGTCTCGTATTTCCTGTCGATAAGCGCGACAGCCTCTTTCAGCAAACCGGGTGTAAAATTATCGAGCATGATGCGGTCGACCTTCCCATGTTCCAGAACCCGCTTCAACTCATCCAGGTTCCGTACTTCGATTTCAACTTTCAGCTTTTTCCCGGTTCTGTCCAGATATTGATGTACTGCATCAATAGCGGGTCCAATACCCCCCGCGAAATCCACATGATTGTCCTTGATCAGGATCATGTCGTATAACCCCATCCGGTGATTCCCGCCACCGCCCGTCACAACGGCATACTTTTCAAGGGTCCTTAAAAGAGGAGTTGTCTTGCGTGTATCCAGAACCCGGGTTTGCAATCCTTCCAGTTTTTTTACAATACGCGCGGTAACCGTCGCAATCCCGCTGAGCCGTTGCATGAAGTTCAATACCAATCGCTCCGACGAAAGAATGGATGCCTTATTCCCGGTAACTGTGAAAACAATATCCCCTTTCCTGACCCGCGTTCCGTCACTTATGAAACTGCTGATCTGGAGTGAAGGATCAATCCGGTGAAACACCTTCTCCGCAATGTCGGTTCCACAGATGATTCCCTCTTCCTTCACCAACAGTTTGGCCCTTCCGGTCTTTTTCCCTGTTAAAGTAGCAAGGGTGGTATGGTCGCCATCACCCAGGTCTTCTTCAAGGGCCCTGATTATAAGTTCATCGGTGGTCATCAGCTTTCCTCAATTTTGATTTGTTGAATGTACTCTTCACTCCCTGATTTTTTGATCAGCAGGTAACTCCTGAAGGTCATTGTCGGAGTTTCCAGGGTGCCAAAAATATAATAGGACTCCTGGGTCTCAACTCCTTTTTTTAACAGTTTGAAATCCCTGATTTTATTGCGACCGAAGAAGTCCTTTAAGATCCGGGTTGCCTGTTGTTTGCTGTAGGTATCATCGTAGCCGGGAATTTTTAAATCGATCATCGCGGCCAGATGGGAGGAAAGTCCTTGTGCATCACCGGTTTTAAGGGCGGAAATTACCTCCCGCGATATGTCATTTACAGATATATAAATGGTCGGATTGGATTTCGGTGCCCATGGTAAACATACCAAAAACATGAAAGCCAAAACCTGGAAAAGGCTTGTAAACGTTCTTCGAATGTGAAGGAGGCGATGCATGTGCACAAACATACGAAAATTTGATTGAATTTCTCATCTTTGCAGTGATTTATGAAAGTACGATTGCTACTTATCGGAAAAACAGAAGAGGATTTTTTAAAATCCGGGATCCGCGATTATGAAATCCGGGTGAACCGGTACCTTCCGTTCGACATCCTGGAGCTGCCTGTTCCTAAAAACAGCGCTTCTCTCAGTCAGGGAGAACAGAAAAAACGGGAATCGGAGTTGATCATGCGACAATTTCAACAGGGCGACTGTATCATCTTACTCGATGAACGGGGCACGGAGATGCGTTCGGTTGAATTCTCCGAATTCCTGAATAAACAGTTTGTCGCGGGTTTCAAACGAATCCTTTTCATCGTGGGCGGGCCTTATGGCTTCGACCCGTCACTCAAAAAGCAGGCTTCATTTATACTATCACTCTCAAAAATGACGTTTTCTCACCAGATGGTTCGACTTTTCTTCACCGAACAATTGTATCGCGCCCTCACGATCCTGAAAGGCGAGTCGTACCACCATGAATGATCGGATGACGTAAATGGTTTAACAGTTTTTTAACGAAATGGTTAACAAATATTAACAACCCGGCTTTAATCGCTTTTTGTTCATTTTATAAATTTGCAGACTCAAAAACTGAATAACATGGTTGAAACAGATATCAAAGAATTGAACGAGAAAATCCAGAAAGAGAGCGCTTTCGTTGACCTCGTGACCATGGAGATGCACAAGGTGATCATCGGTCAGAAACAAATGATCGAGCGTCTGATGATCGGTTTGCTGTCGAATGGCCACATTTTATTGGAAGGTGTCCCCGGACTGGCAAAAACCCTGGCCATCAAATCTCTGGCAAATTGCATTGATGCAAAATTCAGCAGGATCCAGTTCACACCCGATCTGTTACCTGCCGATCTCCTGGGTACCCTGATCTACAGTCAGAAGAAAGAGGAGTTCTCAGTCAGAAAAGGCCCCATCTTCGCCAATTTCATACTCGCGGATGAAATAAACCGCAGCCCTGCAAAAGTTCAGAGTGCGCTTCTCGAAGCCATGCAGGAACGACAGGTCACCATCGGTGATGAGACGTTCAGGCTACCGGAGCCATTTCTGGTTCTGGCCACGGAAAACCCCATCGAACAGGAAGGAACTTATCCGCTTCCCGAAGCGCAGGTCGACCGGTTTATGCTTAAAGTGGTTATCGGGTATCCTGATAAAAAGGAGGAAAAACTGATCATCAGGCAAAACATCGGCAACGAAACATTTAATACCAGCCGGATTATCAAACCCGACGATATTTTAAGGGCACGTTCCATCGTCAGGGAGGTCTACCTCGATGAAAAAATAGAGAATTATATTACCGATATCGTTTTTGCAAGCAGGTTCCCGGGCGATTATAAGCTGAAAAAGTTCGAAGGCCTGATCAGTTACGGCGGATCCCCGCGTGCAAGCATTTATCTTGCCCTCGCTGCAAAGGCCTACGCTTTTATCAAACGTCGTGGATACGTGATCCCCGAAGATATCAGAGCAGTCGCCCAGGATGTGATGCGCCACCGGATCGGCCTTACCTATGAAGCCGAAGCCGAAAACATCACCAGCGAAGACATCATCAACGAAATTCTGAATACGGTTGAAGTACCATAATGGTGCGACGGACGCGTCATGGGTGGAAACATATTACTGACACCATTCCATTTTCCGCCGAAATACCAACAAACCAACTTGTCCACTTACCGAATGAATAATGGAGAGTTCCGAGCTTTTTAAAAAGGTCAGAAAAATAGAGATCAAGACCCGTGGATTGAGTCATCATATCTTTTCAGGGCAGTACCACTCCGTATTCAAAGGCCGGGGGATGGCTTTTTCCGAAGTCCGGGAATACCAACCGGGTGATGACATCAGAAGCATCGACTGGAATGTCACGGCACGGTTCAACCATCCCTATATTAAAGTTTTTGATGAAGAACGGGAATTGACGGTTGTACTGCTTATCGATGTCAGCGCTTCCAACCATTACGGGACCAAAAAAAATCTCAAGAAGGATCTGATCACGGAAATTGCAGCTGTACTTGCTTTCAGCGCTATCCAGAATAACGATAAAGTAGGGGTGATCTTCTTCAGTAAGACGGTTGAGAAATTCATTCCGCCCAAAAAAGGGACCTCTCATATACTCCGGATCATTCGCGAACTGATTGAATTCAAACCCGTTCATCAGGGCACGAACCTTACCGAACCCTTGCGATTCCTGACCAACGCCATTAAGAAACGATGTACGGCCTTTCTGATCAGCGATTTCATCGACAAAGGTTTTGAGGATGCCCTTAAAATTGCCGGTAAGAAACATGACCTGATCGCCGTCCGTATTCACGATCACCGGGAAACAGAACTTCCGGAGGTAGGCCTGATCAGGGCCAGGGATGCCGAATCCGGAAAACTTATATGGATCGATACTTCCGATCGCAACGTACGTCGCCATTATGATTTCTGGTACAAAAAACATCGGGAATACCTCAACGACACGTTTATCCGAAGTGGGATCGATGCGGCCTCTGTCGCAACAGATGAGGATTATATTAAACCCCTGATGAAACTTTTTAAGAAGCGGGGCGCGCGCAGATAAATCCGATCAACAACCTGTAATCAGGCAAAGAACAGCATACAATGAAAAGAGCAAAACGGTGGTTCATTTTCTTAATTCTTCTAGCATCCCTGAATGGCATGACGCAGAATGCCCGGGTATCCGCCAGCCTTGATACCAACGCGATGCTCATCGGTGATCATATCGGACTTACTTTGAAATTCACCGGACCGCCGAAAGCTCAGGTTATATGGCCATTCCTTCCGGATACCATTCTTGGAAATATTTCGGTTATCGGAAGGGGGAAAATCGATTCTTCATACGCTGGGAACCAGAAACAAATCACACTTTCTCAACAATTTACGCTGACCTGTTACGATTCGGGTTTTTATACCATTCCGCCCATTACATTCCGGTATCGTGTGCTGCCTGATACCACAGTGCAATCGGTATCCAGCCAGTTGATTCCCCTGATGGTCCATACCCTGAAGGTTGATACGACGCAGGCCATCAAACCCATTGCAGGCCCCCTCCGGGTTCCGATAACCTTTCGGGAGATTTTCCCCTGGATAATGCTTGCCATCGGCGTCATTTCAGCCATCGTGTTTGGTATCTGGTATTACCATAAACGAAAAAAGAAACAGCCGGTTTTTCAACTGAAACCGAAGGATGTCCTGTCGCCGCACGAGATGGCCCTGCGTGAAATGGAAAAATTGCGGGTAAAGAAACTCTGGCAATCGGGAAAAGTTAAAGAATATCATTCGGAGCTTACCGAAATCCTTCGTAAATACATTGAAGAACGGTTTTCGGTGCCGGCACTGGAACAGACCAGCGGTGAAATACTTGAAAGCCTTTCGGGAGTTTCTGATTGTCCGCGTACCGCACGCGAAAGGCTCAGGAATATGCTGATCCTTGCCGATATGGTAAAGTTTGCAAAATCGGTTCCCCTCGCCTCGGAAAATGAACAAAGCCTGACCGACGGAATTGAATTTGTTTATGAAACCACTGGATCGGCAAAGACTGCACCACCGGAAGAAACCCTTACAAAAGGTGAAACCCGACAGTAATAAATATGAGTAAAAACTTTAAGTTTTTTATTTTGACTTTTGAAATTTGAATTTTGAGATATAGTTTTTTCCCTAATGGCTTATGGCCAATGCATAATGCCTTATTTAAATTTTGACATTTGAACTGGTTATGTTTAAAACCCTGACCTTCGCGAATCCCGGATTCCTCTTTCTGTTGCTGGTTATTCCCGCGCTGGTGGCCTGGTATTTTTACCGCCGCAAGCGAAATTATGCCGATTTGCAGGTCAGCAGCATTGAAGGATTCGCGCGAACGGGTAAGAATTTCAGGATCTATCTTACATATGTTATTTATGGAGTCAGACTTCTGACCATAACGTTGCTGATCCTTGCATTGGCCCGCCCACAGACCAGCCTCAGCCGTAAAGACATCAGTGTTGAAGGAATTGATCTGGTGATTGCCCTCGATGTAAGCGGTTCCATGTTGGCAATGGACTTCCGACCCGACCGCCTCGAAGCAGCCAAGGATGTTGCCATGGAATTTATCGATGGCCGGCCGGATGACCGGATCGGGTTGGTGATTTTCAGTGGAGAGACCTTTACACAATGTCCTTTGACCACCGATCATTCTGTTTTGAAAAACCTGTTCCGGGATATTCACAGCGGAATCATTGATGACGGTACCGCCCTCGGCGACGGACTGGCTACGGCTGTCAACAGGCTTCGGGGAAGCAAGGCAGTGAGCAGGGTTATCATCCTGCTCACCGACGGGGTTAACAACATGGGTTCGCTTGATCCACGGTCGGCTGCTGAGATTGCCAAACTTTACGGGATCCGGATTTATACCATCGGAATCGGTACCATGGGACAGGCTCCCTATCCGGTACAGACCCCCTTTGGAATGCAGACCCAGATGATGGATGTGCAGATCGACGAACCCCTGATGAAGGAGATTGCGAAAATGACCGATGGTAAGTATTTCAGGGCGACCAACAAAGATAAACTTCGCGCCATCTATCAGGAAATTGATAAAATGGAGAAATCAAAGATCGATGTGACCGAATTCCGGAAGAAAAAAGAAGAATTCCTGCCACTTGTTCTTGCTGCATTTATCCTGATGATACTGGAAGGCTTTATACGATATGTCATTCTGAGAAATATACCATAACGTGCATTTTATTAAAGCAAATTCAAATTGAAATCATAAATCGTTAATTTATAAAGCTTTGTTCAGATTCGCAAATACCTATTATTTCTGGTTGTTCACCCTGATTCCGGTTTTTATCCTGCTATTTCTTTTTTTTATGCACTGGAGAAAGAGGGCTCTCGAAAAATATGGTGAATTGATGGTGATCAGGCAGCTTATGCCGGGTTATTCCATGGCAAAACCCATTGTTAAATGGATAGGGTTCCTGCTCATTCTGTCGCTGCTCATCATTGCCCTTGCAGATCCCCAAACCGGTTCGCGGCTGGAGAAAGTCAAACGAAAAGGAATCGATTTGATGATTTGTCTGGATGTTTCCAATTCCATGATGGCTCAGGATATCAAACCCGACCGGCTGGAACGTGCCAAACAATCAATCATCAGATTGATCGATAACCTGGAAGGCGATCGCATCGGAATCATCGTTTTTGCCGGGAAAGCCTATACCCAATTGCCCATAACAACAGATTACGCGGCCGCCAAGATGTTCATCACCACCATCAACACATCCGTTGTGCCGACCCAGGGGACTGCAATCGCCGAAGCCATAGAACTGGCGACCGGAAGCTTTGGCGAATCTAAACATAATAAAGCCATTGTGATCATTACCGATGGTGAAGACCACGAAGGAAGCGTGCTTGAACAAACGGAGGCAGCCGTTAAAAAAGGGATCATGGTGTATGCCATCGGAATGGGATTGCCCGAAGGTGTGCCGATCCCGCAGTATTCGGGGAATGTCCAGATCGGATATAAAAAAGACCGGGAAGGGAACACCATCATGACCCGGCTCGATGAAACCCTCCTGCAACGAATTGCCAGCGTTGGAAAAGGAATGTATGTGAGGGCTACAACTTCTGAGACAGGACTTTCGAAGATCTTCGATGATATTGCAAAAATCCAGAAATCAGAGATCGAAGAAAAACAGTATAGTGATTATGAAGACCAGTTCCAGTATTTCGTGGCACTGGCCCTCTTCTTCCTGATTCTCGATCTCTTTATTTTTGAGCGGAAAACAAAATGGTTGCAACAGGTCAAACTTTTTGAAAAATGATGGCATTATCTTCACGGGTATTAAGAAGATTATTCATTCGGGCGTTACCGGGTACCTGTTTGATTTTCTTGTTGTTAATTTTGCCTTCGACATCCTTTTCGCAAAAGGAAAATAAATTGTTACGCAAGGGCAATTCCGAATTTGAAAAGGGAAACTACAAAGAGGCTGAAAAAGATTATCGTAAAGCCCTCGAATTGAATAAGGGATCTGTTAAGGGTCAGTTTAATCTGGGTACGGCAGTATATAAAAACAATAACTTTGAAGAATCTGCCAAACTTTACAGCAGCATGGTGACCGGGAAACATGATAAAGAGACCCAGGCTAAAATGTTTCATAATCTGGGTAATTCCTTCCTGCAATCCAAGGAGTACGAAAAAAGTATCGCGGCCTTTAAAAATTCATTGCTGAACGATCCCAGGAACAAGGATACGAAATACAATCTCGAATATGCCAAAATGATGCTGAAAAAGCAGCAACAGCAACAGCAGCAAAATAAGGACAATAAAGACAAGCAAGACGAAAAAAAGGATCAGAAACAGGACCAGAACGATAAAAATGACAACAAGGATCAGCAGAAGCCACCCCAGGACCAGAAAAAAATAAGTAAGGAAGATGCTGACCGGATGCTGGAAGCGCTGAAAAATGATGAAAAAAAGACCATGCAGAAAGTAAATAAGCAAAAAGCCAAAGTGCAGGTCACAGGCGTGGAAAAAGATTGGTAATGATTCTCATTCAACATGATTTTAACCCGGGAGTATTGATTTTTCTGATATGAGATATATATTGACGATAGCAATTCTCTTATCCTGCCTGTCATTGTATAGCCAGGATGTGCAGTTTACCGCTTCTGCCAAACAGACGGTTGCTGTCGGAGAGACCTTTACCCTCATGTACACGGTAAACAAAGAGGCTTCAGGCTTCAGAGGTCCGAATCTGCAGGGATTCGGAATGCTCAGCGGGCCCAACACAAGTACCAGCTCCTCGATCAGGTCGGTCAACGGGCGCACCACGATGACCATTACATACTCCTTTACCTATCTTCTTCAGGCCATTAAAGAAGGGTCCTTTGATCTTGCCCCGGCTTCGGTGAATGTCGATGGAAAGCACTATACTTCAAACACCTTGAATATCAAGGTTGTCAAAAACCCAAATGTTCCGGCCGGCCAGAATCCTACCCTTCTGAGTAAAGGTCAATCCGGAAGCGGGACTTCGACCAGTGGCGGAAATGATGTATTTGTCAAGGCATTTGCCTCAAATTCAAATCCCCTCCAGGGTGAAGGCGTGGTAATTACCTATAAGATCTATACAAAAGTTCAGATTTCCGGGATCAATATAAGCAAAGCGCCGGCTTTCCCGGGTTTCTGGTCGCAGAACCTGACCAAGGACAATGATAAATTGCAGCCCACCACCCAGATGATCGACGGCGAACAATATCTGGTTGCCGACATCAGAAAGTATGCGCTCTATCCGTTGAAAACCGGGAAACTGATCGTTGATCCAATGGAACTGACCTGCGTGGCTCAGGTGCGAAAACAGACAAAGACCCGGACCGGCGATCCGTTTTTCGACGATTTTTTTAATGATTCCTTTTTTAACTCGGGAATTGCCAATGTTGAAAAGAACCTGAAATCCAATCCGTTGGTCATTAATGCCCGCCCCCTGCCCGAGGAAGGAAAACCTGCCGATTTCAGTGGAGCCGTCGGTAATTTTACTTTTCGGACCGAGGTCGATAAATCGAGGTTGAAAACCAACGAAGCCGTTACCCTGAAATGCACCGTCAGCGGAAAAGGTAATATTCAGCTGATCGATAAAATGAATGTGGTTTTTCCACCCGATTTTGAAAATTATGATCCTAAAGTAACTAGCGATATTCAGACAACCGCTTCCGGGATAACCGGGAACCAGATTTTTGAGTACCTGCTGATACCGCGAAAACCGGGAAAGTTCACCATAAAGCCCATCAACTTCTCATATTATGATCTCGACAAAAAAAGATATATCACTTTAACCAGTCCTGAATTTACCCTGGATGTCGAAAAAGGGACCGGGGAGTCACAGGCAGTGATGACCTATTCGGGTGCCAACAAGGAGGAGATCAAATATATTGGCAGTGATATTCGTCATATTAAAGATGGAATCATCGCCTTGAATCCTGCCGGTAAACTGTTTTTCGGTTCATTGGGGTTCTGGTTGTTTCTTGCTGTCCCCCTGGTGATATTTATAGTATTTCTGCTATTTTGGCGGAAACTGGCAGCGCGGCGTAATGATACCATCCTGATGAAAAATATTAAGGCCACCAAGATCGCACGCAAACACTTGAGAAAAGCAGAGGAATTTTGGAAATCAGGGGCCCAGGACGATTTCTATGTGGCAATTTCCCAGGCTTTATGGGGCTATCTGAGCGATAAATTCACCATCCCGCTGTCCGATTTGAGCATCTCCTCGGTACACGATGCCCTCCAACAAAAAAATGTCAGTGAACAGATCATAACACAATTCATCGAAACTTTAAATAACACTGAATTTGCCAGGTTTGCGCCCGGCGAAAAAATGGTGAATATGGAGCGGATTTATAATGAAGCTCTTCAAATAATCACAAACATTGAACGGGAATTGAGGTAAAAGATCATGACAATGAAACAAATTATCGGGATCGTACTGATGATGTGCTTATCAGGATACCTTTATGCGGGGGATGAACAATTGTTGATTCAGAAAGGCAACAAAGCATATTCTCTGGGAAATTATCAGGAAGCTGTTCAATATTTCAGGAATGTTACTGACAGGGGGCTTGAAGCGCCGGAGCTTTATTACAATCTGGGCAACAGTTATTTTAAAATGAACGATTTTCCGGCCGCCATTCTCTGGTACGAACGTGCAAAACGATTGGATCCATCCAATGAGGATATTATCTTCAATCTGAATGTGGCCAACACAAAAATTTCGGATAAAATTGAACCCCTTCCCGAAATGTTCTATCAACGCTGGTTCCGCGCCGTGGTTCAATTGGCTTCTATCGACGGATGGGCGAAATTCGGTGTGATTCTTTTTATTATTGGCCTTTTCTCCGGGATTCTGTACCTTGCTTCAGGCATTCTTGCCTTGAGAAAGATCGGTTTTGGAGTGGGTATTATCCTGATAATTTTAGCCCTGTTTTCCTTCCTGTTTTCCTGGAGTGGGTACACCCGGAAACAATCAACCAACGAAGCGATAATTTTCACACCGACCATCACAGTCAAAAGCTCTCCCGATGAGAAAAGTACCGACCTTTTTGTAGTCCACGAAGGGACCAAGATCATACTTCTTGACCATATTGGTAATTGGTACGAGATCAGGATTGCCAACGGAAGTGTCGGTTGGCTTCCGGCAACTGTACTCGAAAAAATCTGACCTGAATATCTTTCCGTATCCCTGTATTACCGATAAGGAGGGGCAAGTCATATATTTTTTTTTTGGAGAATAAAGTTTTTCCTTTATATTTGTTCGATTAAAGAAGGATCGGAAGTGATTGGCTTACAGTTTGATTTACAAAGCACTAAGAAATAATTCATCAAGAACTATATACGTAAAAATTAAAATGAGTAATATGAAAAAAAGATTTTTACACTTTGGCCTGCTTGCAGTATGCTTCGGACTTAACCTGATTTTTCTGTCTGCACTGTCAATGGCCGGGCAGCCTGGGGACCTGAATTCAAAAAGACCCGACGGTACCCGATGGGCGACTATCCGCGCCAATCAAAATTCAGGTATTGTCAACCCTGCCGACCTTTACAGCGCCCGTCAGGAGGCTGCATCTCTCAGAACCAAATCCACTGCCGATGCAATGAACCTGAACTGGTTCAATGCAGGTCCCGATAACTATTCCGGGATAATCTGGAGTGCGATTTTTGACAAAACGGATCCTACGGGCCTTACAATTCTGGCTGGTTCCGAATCCGGCGGGATCTGGAAATCCACCAATCTGGGGTTGACCTGGAATCCAATGCCGGTTGAAGGTAACGAAGTGTTAAAAGTATCGTCTCTTATTCAGGCTTCCAATGGAACGGTTTATGCCGCCACCGGGATCACATCCTGTAAAACAATCACATTGACCGGAACAGGTATCTATAAATCAGAAAACAACAATTCCTTCACCGTCATCCCTTCTACGCATAACAATCCAAATTTTGCAGGCATTACCAAACTGGCCCTTGATGCAAATTCAGGTAGACTTTTCGCCGCCACCAGCGAAGGTTTGTTTTACACCGATAATGTAAATGACTGGACAAAGGTAAAAACAGGGTATGTGATGGATGTTTGTGTCGGCCCTGATGGCTCCGTTATCACCGCAATTGATGATTCAGCTTACCTCGCCATCGGAGGGAATATAAGTTCATGGGTTAATCTCACAACCGGGGAACCTACTACCTTACCAAAGGGAGGAATCGGCTGGATGACTTTTGCAATTGCACCCTCCGATGCCAACGTTATGTATGCCAGTCTTGCAAAACCCGATGGAAAGCTTTTAAGCATTTACACATCGGTTGACAAAGGAACCACCTGGTCGGTCATTTTTCCCAATAACCCGACATTTGAACCCTTTAATGGTGAAGGATGTTACGCCAATACCATGGCAGTATTCCCCGATGATCCCTATAAGGTTTTACTCGGAGGCATCAACATGTGGTACGGGGAACGGGTGCAACCAACAGGTTATTATAACTGGGAGATAGCCAGTTCAGGTTATTACTCTCCCTGGTTTCCAAACAGCGCCCCTGCAAATCACCACTCCTACATGTTCCGGCCTAATAATAAAAATAACCTGGTTCTGGCAACTGATGGCGGAGTTTCGGTTGGAACCATTACCGTGGATGGATTTCAATTCCAAACCAGTAACAAGAACCTTGGTTCCGGTCAGTTCAACGCAATCGCAGTGTCGACCAAGCAGAGTTTCGTGATGGGCGGCGGGCAGAACATTGGTTCACTGGCTATGGGTTATTTTTATCCTACTTACACCAATGGTCCTTCTGATGGATTCCCTGTGTGGACTGATGGTCTGATCTCGAGTTCCTACGGAGGTCCCTGTGTATGGTCAAATATTGATTATAATATTGGCGTTTTCACCATTCAGGGTGCGGCTACTCCAATGCTGCGCCGCGATTACAGAGACCTTACCTATGATAACAATATCATGAATGGCGTAATTGCCGTGGACGCAAACCATATACCCATGCAGCTCTGGGAAAGTTTCACATTTACCCAATCCACGGACAGTGTTAAACTTTATGCCAGAAGCAAAACTATACCCGCTGATACACTGGTTCAGGTTGAAAGCAGCAACGGGGTTAAGTTTCCCTATTATACTACTGCCCCCATTAACAAAGGCGATAGCCTGATGGTTCAGGATCCTGTTGCCTGCAGGTTTTTCTATTATGGAAATAAGGTGGCCACAAGTTATGGCAGAGGCATCTATATGACCAAAGATATGCTCAAATTCTATAAGGATCCGGAGTATTTCTATGTTCTCAGTGATACTGCCTCAAAAGTTGACCTGATCAATACCATTGCGGTCTCAGCCGACCTGAATACATTGTGGGCAGGGACCATAAAGGGCCGGGTTATCCGCCTTACCGGCCTTATCAATGCCACTGATTCGGTTACGGCCAATGAATTCAGTCCGCAATGTGTGCTGGTAAAAAATGTTTTCGCCAACACACCCATGGCAGGTCGTACGGTAACCTCCATCTCCATCAATCCTAAAAATTCAAACGAAGTGTTGTTTACACTCGGAAATTATGGTAATCAGGATTATGTTTATTTCACTTCCAATGGTAGCGCTGCGGAACCTGCCTTTACTTCAGTTCAATCGAACCTTCCCAAGGCTCCGGTTTACAGCGGACTTATCGAAATGCATGGAAACAACGCAATCGTTGGTACCGATGTGGGTCTTTACAGCACTACGGGGCTTACATCCGGAGCGCCGCAATGGGGAACTGAAATGGAGAATATAGGTGATGTGGCAATAACAGAGATCAAACAACAAGCAATGCGGGATTATCATATCATTAACTATGGGGCTATCTATTTGGCTTCTTACGGTCGTGGAATCTGGATGGATACAACGTTCCTGACTCCGGTTGGCATCGATTCACCGGTTGCCGAATCTTTGCCATTATCCGGAAAGATTTCGGTAACTCCAAATCCGGTCAAAGATCAAATGAATATATCCTGTGTCACTACGGAGCCTTCCATGACAACCGTGATGGTTATTGACCTGATGGGACGAACGGTCATGCAGCAGAATTTCGGGATTCAACCAAAGGGAACATTCACCGGTACACTGAATGTTTCAAATCTGCCATCGGGTACCTACTTTGTTAAAATTGGTTCGGCATCCGGTAAATTCATAAAACTTTAAGGAACCATTCCTAAATAAAAAGGAGGATGTCTCAGATTACCGGGACATCCTCCTTTTTTTGGTACAGGTTTCACATTAGCTCAGTGATTGCTTGAAATCCTGAAGCAACTTAATATCCGCTTCTTTGATATACCCAATTTCAGCAGCCCGTTGAATCAAGTGCTCATAATCGGTAAGCGTAATCAGATCACAGTCGGCTTCTTTAAATGATTTTTCAGCCTTTGGAAGGTTGTAGGTAAAGATGGCTACCATTCCTTTTACATTGCACCCTATGCCCCGCAACGCTTCAACTGCTCCCAGACTCGAGCTTCCCGTAGATATGAGGTCTTCGACCACCACGACACGCTGTCCGTTGCGAAGTTCCCCTTCGATCTGATTGGTCAGACCATGATCTTTCTTTCCTGATCTTACATAAGCAAAAGGAAGCCCCAATTCCTGTGCAATGAGCGCTCCCTGTGCAATGCCCCCGGTTGCTACACCGGCTATTGCTTCGGGCTCAAAACTGCTTTCCTGAATCGATTTAACGAAATTCTGCCTGATAAAAGTACGGATCTCTGGGTAGGAGAGGGTGATCCGATTATCACAATAGATGGGTGATTTGATTCCTGATGCCCAGGTGAAAAGATCATTCGGACTTAATTTAACAGCCTTGATCTTCAGCAAAAGTTCTGCAGTTCTGAAAGCAATATCTTTGTTATAGATCATTATGGTATAGTTATCAAATTTGGCTACAAAGGTACACTTTTTCCAATCATCATGGGATCTTTATCCATGAACCCCTTTTAGGATATTTATCGTTCTACCGGCTCGCAGCGGTGAGGCTGTATCGAACACAAGATCTGATCTGAAACCCGGAAAAACGTAACTTTACCGACCAAATTTCACATCAATGAAAATTTTCTTCCGGAACCGGTTGGTACGGTTTATCGCCAACCCGCCTGAACATCCTTCAAACGACACTATGATTGTTCCATTTCAATCTGAAGAACAATTGAAGGAGGATTGGATTCGTTTCAGGGACCATGAAGTGTTTAATAACTTTTTTATACTGGATCAGCGTTCTGAAAACGACCCGATTCATGAAACTACCAACGATCTGTTTTCCCGCATGGTTTTGCAAGGGATTGACCCGAATTCTCCTGGGCTCAACGCTTTTCTGAACCTCTTCACCCTGGTGCCTGCCGCAGGCGGATTGGTTAAAAATGAGAGTGGCGAAATCCTTTTTATTCATCGATTAGGCCGGTGGGATCTGCCCAAGGGAAAAATCGACAAGAAGGAGCTTACATCCCTGAACCCCGGAGATGATATGCTTATGGCAGCCAACATGGCGGCAATCCGGGAAGTACGCGAAGAGACCGGACTGAAAAAAGTTTCAGCGATCAGGGAAATTTCATCTACATGGCATATTTATCGCGAAAAGAATAAAGAGATCCTGAAACGGACCTTCTGGTTTGAAATGTTGGCGTCAACGCGCGAGACATTCAAACCACAGGTAAGCGAAGGAATTTTTTTGGTCAAATGGGTACCTGTGGATTCAATGTCGTGTATACTGATGAACACCTATGCATCCATCAGTGATTTACTCAGCCATACGATCGGGTAACAGTCGTAAAACCCCATTCAGATGACAACCCTGATTTGAGAAACTGTTATATTCCCGGTTGTCGAAAAAAAAACGCCTTCAAAGAAGATCCCTACAACTCATCAGCCTGAAACCGGAATCCCAGACGTTTACCGGTACTTATTTTCATAGCATCGAGGGCAGTCTGCATTTCCGAAACGGTCACCTCTTTAATATTGTCGTAAGGAGGAGTCAACAGATCAAAATGAAGCGTATATTGGACTGCAGAGTACAGAATTGATGTCAGGGCCTTTTTATCCAGGACATTCAGGGTGAAGTTGTTGAATAATAATCCAAGTTCTTTTTTCCCCTCTATGAAATAGTGCTTTTCAAAATTCACAAAGATCCGTCCGATACAATAACCCATATCATTGGTGCGGTTGAATTTAAAGGAGTCGGAAAGAAAATTAAAAATATGTATAATACCGCAATATGATCGGGCTTTATTGTCCTGAATGTAACTGCTCTTCATCACCAGGTAATCACGCGGGATCTCAAACACATTGGAATGCATAAAAAAAATCAGAATATCTGACCCGAATTTAAGCTGAAATTCAAATGTTCCGCGGTCACTATATTCGAACAGCAGGGGGTGTGAGGCTTTTTTGAAAGTCTTTTTATGGGCATTCACGAACTGCTCTGTGATCGTTTTAAACTGGGTGAAAACTTCCTGAGTTTTCTGATACACTTCCTGTTTCATACTTGCCTTGTCGATGATCGATTGCACAAGGGTCTTCGCGTCGCTGGAATGGTTGGGCATGGTTTATATTCTTTAAATCTTAAGATGGTTTCTTACGGTAACAATATCTTGTCATCCGGAAAGTAAAACCGTATCCGACCAGATATATCAATCACGAAGGTACGAAAATTTCCGACTTTCCTGAAGACGCTTACCCCTTCTCATTGTGTCCGGGCAACTTTGGAAATGTGCGAAAAAATCTGCATATTTGTAAAATAATCAATAATTTAAACTTTGTCATGAAAAAAATTATTTTAAACCGACTGGATTATCTAAGAATCAAAAAACGTATTGAGGATGCACAAAAATTAAGATCGATTGCCGGAAGCGAGGCTGAAAGTTTATTGAATGAACTGGAATCAGCGTCAATCATGGAACCTGGTGATATTCCTCCCGATGTGGTTACCATGAATTCCGTAGTCAGGATCAGCTTTTCAGGTACAGAGAAGCGGGTACAGTTTCAGGTTGTTTACCCGGATCAGGCAAATTTTAAAGAAAACAAAATTTCCATCTTTTCGCCTATTGCAACGGCATTGATCGGGTACCGGATCGGGGATGAAATTGAGTGGGTTGTGCCCGGTGGTTTGACAAAGATCAAAATCGAAGATATTATCTATCAACCTGAAGCTGCGGGGGATTTTCATTTATAGCATTGAAGGAAGCTCCGGGATTTCATCCTGTCACACAAAAAGGGAGGCTCAAAAGCAGAGTCACCCTTTTTTATATTCAAATATCTGATTGTTAATTAGATGACCAACAAGCAATTTTAATTAACATCTGATAAAAGTAAGATGAAAAGAACATGCAGATTAAATCTGAAAAAGGGATCTAAACTCAAGATCAGGGAATATGTGCAAAATCAGGTTCCTCTCATCCCTCATTCTCTGTATTAGTTGATTTCTTCCAATCTTCCTGTGCGCATTGTTGACCAAGTCATAGAATGGATCAACCCCTGACTTCTTATTTAGCTCTATGCAATCCAACCCATTCTCTTCGCTTATTTCCAAAATCATGACGTTTGCGATTTAAATAGCCCCGTTTCATAAGTTGTAAGAGAATTACCAATTTGTGATAGTATCTTTCTGCGCTTTCATGGTGTTTCTGTGATGGTTGTCGATTAAAGGTGTTGTTTTATTTTGAATGGATATAAATTAGGGTGATTTGTTATAAAGGTGAGAAGTTTATTAATTTTTTACTTTTACATTTAATAGCCTGATAATTTGAGGCTATTTATTATGATAATAACCTGACTCATTTACATCGCGTAAATTGAAATTCAGGCATATAAAGAGTTTTTACTGTCAATCTGTTCATTGTTATATTGAAAATCATCAAAACCGGCGAAATATGAAAAAACAGGCATTTTCTTTGATTTTAGTGGCTTTTATGCTGCTTTTCGGCGAAAATTTAGTTGCTCAAGTCGGTATCAATAATGATGGCAGCCAGCCTGATCCATCAGCAGGCTTAGATGTTAAATTTACAAATAAAGGTTTTCTGCCTCCCAGGATGACTCACAGTCAGCTGAATGCCATTTCAAATCCCGCAGATGGTTTGATGGTATATTGTACTGATTGTTATAATGAAGCAACAGGGGCCTTAGCCATTTTTATTAACGGTGCGTGGAATATTTTCAATCCATCCTGCCTGGCACCAGCTATTCCAGTTGAAGGTAATCACGTGGCGTCATCTAACCAGATCATCTGGAATTGGTATGCTGTCGCTGGTGCTATCGGATATAGGTGGAATATAACAAATAACTATGCTACGGCAACAGATTTGGGAACCTTAACCACCAGGACCGAAACAGGACTAACCTGTAATAATGCCTATACAAGATATGTATGGGCATATAATGCTTGTGGAAATTCGCCCCCAGCATCTATTTCACAAAGTACTTTAATTTGCAACAGTACACCAAGTGTCAGTACTTTACCAGCAGCAAACATTACGCAAACATCAGCCACATCCGGAGGTAATGTGACCTCGGATGGAGGTGCAACGGTAACTGCGAGGGGTGTTTGTTGGAGCACTATACAAAATCCGACAATTTCGGATAACCATACCTCGGATGGAAGTGGCACAGGCACATTTATCAGTACACTTAATGGGCTAACGCCGAATACT
>Ga0116171_10000686_pt1 | contig 35504 bp, 26 predicted proteins | sample AD_JPNHW2_MetaG_FD_89798 | JGI IMG/M metagenome (GOLD analysis project Ga0116171, IMG submission 89798) | Active sludge microbial communities of municipal wastewater-treating anaerobic digesters from Japan - AD_JPNHW2_MetaG | ecosystem: Engineered > Bioreactor > Anaerobic > Digestate | place... | reverse complement strand
TACAGATCTGTCCCAACGGTGCTCATGACACGTTCCGAATATGTATAGATACCAACGGCTATAGATAATGCACCCCAGAAATACAACTGCTGGAGCCCGGTGATTGTCAGTCCGGGCAGCAGGTTAATATCATGAAATGGAGATACGGAAACAAAGATTCCCACCACATTGGCGATATTATTCGCTCCCAAACTGTATGCGCCAAATGCCCCAAATATCAGCAATGCCCATCGATTCAATAAATCGAGTTCCAGGATATGGACACTGGAACGGTTGAGAAAGTGTTTGAAAAGAAAATACAAGCCGAAGGCAAAAGACGCTGCGAGTATCGGTGCCACCACCCAGCTCGTGACGATGCTGAGCAGTGAATTGTAATCTGTCAGCATTCCTGCGAATATGTTCCAGCCGATAATGGCTCCCACGATTGCCTGGGAAGTTGATACCGGAAGTTTGATCCTGGTCATGAGAGCGACAGAAATTGCTGTAGCCAAAGCAACTGTGAAAGCACCTGCTGCAGCATTGACACTACCGAGTCGATTCAGTGTGGCAGAACCTCCGCTTCCTTCAGCAACCGAACCAAGGATCACAAATATGCTGGAAATCAAGGCAGCGTACTTGAATTTGATCATTTTGGTTTGAACTGCTGCCCCGAAGATATTGCCATGATGATTGGCACCAAGTGACCAACCCAGGAACAATCCGCTTGTCAGGAATATGAAGCCCATTCTTTATCAAGTCCTTATTTACAACTGGCGCTTGATCACGTAGATAGCCAAACGGTCACAGACAGCCTGGGCATAGTCGGAAATTGCCTCCACCTGGTATGTGAAGTATCGTAAATGGACCTTATTGGCAAGGTCGAGTTCAGTCGAGAATATCTGGCGTTTTAGTCTTTCTGCCAAATGATCTGCTTCCTTTTCAAAGAAATAGACTTTATGGATGTAATTTGAAACAGCATAAAGGTCACGGAAGAAGGAGCGCACTCCGCTGGCAAGCATTTCCACCGCCTGCACGGATGCTCTTGTGGTCTGAAGGAAAAGGTCGTCGAATTCCGAAAGGATCTTGGGCTGTTCGATGGAGAATTGAAGGATGGTATCTTTGATATGATCCACAACTTCATCTGTATTTTCCAATATGGCAAGCACATCACCGCGATTCTCAGGGATCAGGGTATGCTCATACAAATATTTTTCTATATGCACACGGAGTTCATCCGCTTTTCTTTCATTCTGACGGATCGCTTCCAGTCTTTCTTCAAATTGGGATGTCCGCTCGGCAAGATAATCCTCAATTCCCAAGCCGAATAACAAGGCACATTCACTCACGATATCAAGGAATTGGTCGATCTGGTTTTCGATGATTTTTGTAGTTTTCAGTATTACTGACATACCAGCCTCCTAATTGCAACCTGCAATTTTTGGGTTATCTACGTAAATTGGCAAGGAATATTTTGTCCGTAGCGATTGCTTCAGCAATCGTTGGAACAGGATTCATCATGTTCATGCTGAAACGGGAAGATTGAAATCGTCCCTACGATGGCTGAAGCCATCGCTACGAAATAAGATGTGTCGCCCTTCCGGGACTGATAAGGTAGGGAATTCAATGTACCCATAGCTCACACTATGGGCTAACAGAGTGACGCCTTACAGGCTATACCGGGCTATTCGCTATTCGCTATTGGCTATTCGCTTTTCTCTTTCTTTCTGGGCTATTTCCTAATTCCTATTTCCTTCCGCTCTGTGCTACTCCTGTTCCCTGTTCCCTGATTTTTATTGACAGATTTCCAATTGCAAATCATTTGCAATTAGAAGGTCATATGAAAGATTACTTGAACGCATTTAAATCGTATTTAAAGGTAAGTGGGGCAAAACTCACAAACCAGAGAAGCATCATCCTGGATGCGGTGTTTTCCATTCATTCACATTTCGATGCAGAGTCATTATTCATCCAAATCCAGAAAACCAGTCAAAATGAGCAGGTCTCGCTGACTTCCATATACAGAACACTCCCATTGCTACTGGAAGCCGGACTTATCAGGCGTTCCCCTGGGAATCCGAATAAAGAGCAATACGAACATGTGTATGGGCATCCGGATCATTGCCATCTTGAATGCATCCATTGCGGGAAGATCATAGAAAAGCGATTAACTCCGGAACAGAAGACATCCCTGAATGAACTGGCTGAGAAAAGCAACTTTCAGTCAACAACAGTAGAAATTCATCTGACGGGATATTGTAAAAGCTGTCGGGAAAAGGTTAGCGGATGGAAGAAAAAGATATAAAGATAAATCGAATTGCGCTTGTCGGAAATCCGAACTGTGGAAAGACCACCCTATTCAATGCCCTGACTGGTGCACACCAGACCATTGGAAACTGGCCTGGGGTCACGGTCGACATCATTGAAGGCGAGTATGAATGGAAAGACAGGACATACCATGTGACCGATCTCCCGGGTATTTATTCGATTTCTCCTCATTCAGCAGATGAAGCAATCACACGAGATTTTCTGCAAAATCAGGCAGTTGACCTGGTAGTCAATATCACTGATGCATCAAATTTAAAAAGAAACCTCTACCTGAGCGCTCAATTGCTGGAACTTGGTTTGCCAATGATCCTCGTCCTGAATATGATGGACATTGCCGAGCAACACAAGATCCGAATCGATATCAAACACCTGCAGAAACACTTGGGATGCGAGATCATCCCTATTGTGGCAAGCAGGCGGGAAGGTATAGAAGACCTGATGGACAGAATCAGGCACAGTATCGAGCATTTAGAGGAAATTCCGCTCATCATTCCGTATGATGAGGTGATTGAGAATGCCATCGGAAAATTGGAAACCATTCTTGCAGGTGCTTCCGTTGCCAATGTTGTTGCATTACGAAACCGTATTTTGGAAAGATTTGAATCGATTCAGTATCCTGGCGTATCATTCCCTGACACTTTCGAGGTTGAGTTCAGGAAGCAGCAGGAAATCATACGCCATCATACGAAAATGGAACCGGATATCGTCATAGCCGATGGCAGATACGGATTTATCAATGGCTTGATTCGGGAAGTCGTTTACCAGGATGAGGCTTTCGGCAGAACTTTCTCGGATGGGATTGATAAGATCATGCTCAACCGATACCTGGGAGTTCCGTTCTTCCTGTTTGTCATGTTCCTGATGTTCACCCTCACCATGAAAGTGGGACAGCCTTTTGTCGATTTCATCAACCGAGCCTTTGGAATTCTCTTGGATGATGGCCTCACCATTCTTCTCCAAAATTTGCATTTCCCCTTGTGGGCGATCACTTTCCTGGCTCATGGCATTGGAGTGGGTATCCAGACAGTGGCATCGTTCATTCCACCTATTTTCATCATTTTCCTGTGTCTCTCCTTCCTTGAGGATTCGGGATATATGGCAAGGGCAGCCTTTATCATGGACAGATATATGCATGCCATCGGTTTACCGGGGAAAGCCTTCATTCCGATGCTGGTCGGTTTCGGATGCACAGTACCTGCCATTCTATCCACGAGGACATTGGAGAATAAGCGGGACAGGGTTCTGACAATCCTGATGAATCCCTTTATGTCCTGTGGTGCCCGACTGCCTGTTTATGCATTCTTTACGGCTATCTTCTTTGTGAATATTGCCAATGTAGTGGTTTTCGGACTATACCTGACAGGTATCGTGCTTGCAGTCGCCAGCGGGCTGGTGTTTCAGAAAACCATATTGCGTTCCCAGCCTACGGATTTTGTCATGGAGCTCCCCCCGTATCATGTTCCAACCTGGAATGGAGTATTCATGCATACCTGGCACAGGCTGAAGGACTTCATCCTGCGAGCGGGACATACCATTTTACTGGTGATCATCGTCATGAGTTTCCTGAATGCGATCAAGACGGATGGCAAGTTCGAACTGCATCCATCATCCAATTCTGTATTGAGCGAAGTGGGAAAGGTCATTACACCGGTATTCCATCCGATGGGAATATCCAATGATAATTGGCCTGCTACGGTAGGCTTGATCACAGGTGTGTTCAACAAGGAGTCTGTGATCGGAACCTTGCAGGCACTCTATCCCTATACACCTGAAACCCCGGATTCATCAATTACGATGAAGGATAAATGGATCGGTGCATTTCGTGCTTTCCCGGAGGATTTCCATCAAATCTGGAAACATCATGAGAAGGCTGTGGTCAGTCAACCCCTGCAGGAAAGTGTTCGTTCTCATTTCCCGGATGCAAACACTGCTTTTGCTTACCTGCTGTTTATCCTGTTGTATTCACCTTGTGTGGCTTCCCTCGCTGCCATGAAGAAAGAGATTGGAACCAGGTGGACAATATTCTCTTTTTCCTATATGACGGTACTGGCATGGATCATTTCCACACTTTTCTACCAGGTGACACATTTCTTTATGAATCCGGCGAATTCAGTGATATGGATTTCATTCTGTTGCCTCCTGCTTATTTCCGTTTACTTTCTCTTTAGAAGGTGGGGTTCTTCCATGAAACGTCGTCAAGAAGGAACAAAATGAAGCATCATCTGTTTTCAAGATTCTTCAGGAGAAGACATCATCGGCATGGTGGCGTGCATTGCCCCTATAAGGACTACCAAACCCTGAACCAGGTGATGGAAAATGAGCAAGTGCTGATTCTGTGTAATCCTGACAGAAAAACGCTTGAAATGGGATTATATCCCGGGTCGGTGGTCACGATCATGCGCAATGATAGCATCGAGCAGAACCTGATCATAGCCATCGAGAACGGAAGATACATCATCGCCCGCAACATCGCGGAGAGAATCCGAATCAGACCCATGGCAACTGCTTCCTGAATCCGAGACCAGGAAACATCCAACAGCTAATATTTCCTTTTTTTTCATAGTCATCTTAACTCCAATTCATAAAAGGAAATTTCATCAGCAACACATGTGACATTTCTGAATAAGTCAAATCTCGTTTTGTTAAATTTAGGAATAAAACTTGCAGTGAATTGTAATGTATAGTAACATGTAATTTAATATCATAGAAGCATCCGTAGATGGGGGAAAAAACATGAAGAGAGGCTTGTTCTCTTTATTCATTCTAATTATCTTTGTTGGTATTTTAAGCGCGCAGGCAAATGTCAGCTCAATGAAAATATCACCTTCCGAAATTCCTGCGGGAAGTTCGGGGAAAGCGCTGATCACCTTTACCATTCCGGAAGGATATCATCAATCCTATGAACCAGGAGTCAATGACTTTTTCTTTGCTGACCCGCAACCCGTGAAAGGTATCGAGTTCAAACCCACCATCTATCCTACCGGCAAGAAAGACGAAAACGGCATCATTACATATTATAAAAATGTGACACTCACTGTTCCCTTCAAAGTCGCCTCCGCTGCCAAGGAAGGAAAACTCTCCATAAAGATCAATACTGGTTGGCAGCATTGCCTGGAAACAGGTTCATGCCTGATGCCTGATGAGAAAGTTCTCACAGGAACCATCACTGTAACTGCAAACCCCAATGGTGCTGTAGCACAGACAGAGCAAGTTACTGACACTGCTGCCGTCAAACAGGCACAAGTCCAGGAACAGCCGGTACAGCCGACAGAACCTGTCAAGCAGGCACCGATTGGGAAAGTGAGTATTCTCAAGTTCCTGCTCATGGGATTGATCGGTGGATTGATCCTCAATGTCATGCCCTGCGTGCTTCCTGTTTTATCCATTAAGGCGATGAGCATTGTCAAGCAAAGCCATGAAGACCATAGGCAGATCATGCAGCACTCCTTCATTTATGTGCTTGGGGTCATGGTTTCCTTCCTCATCCTTGCCATTATCGTCATTGTCTTGAAGACTGTGGGAACACAGGTCGGGTGGGGATTCCAATTCCAGAATCCGATATTTGTCGTTGTTCTTACGGCTTTTATCTTCCTTTTTGCCTTATCGCTGTTCGATGTTTTCATCATCCAGATGCCCGGAATGAATTTTGTCAGCAATCAAAGCACAAGAAAGGGTCTGGCTGGTTCTTTCATGAGCGGAGTATTTGCTGTTGTTTTGGCAACGCCATGCACAGCACCTTTCCTGGGTGCTGCATTGGGCTTTGCTTTCAGCCAGCCTTCTTATGTGATACTTCCCATGTTCCTGTTCATCGGGCTGGGTTTATCCCTTCCGTTCATCATTATCGGCTTTAATCCCAAATCCATCAAGATATTCCCAAAACCAGGTGAATGGATGAACATATTCAAGGAAGCAATGGGCTTCCTGCTGCTGGCAACCGTGGTTTGGCTCCTGGATGTTCTCTTCAACCAGGTTGGTGGAGAAAACCTGATCCGGTATATCATTTTTCTGCTCTGTATCGGTTTTGCCGCATGGTTATACGGAAGATTCAGTAAACCTGAACACCCGCGCCATATGCAGTGGCTGTTCTTTATTCTCAGTATTGTAGTGATTGTTGTCTCAGGTTCAATTCTTCTCAAATTCAAACCCTATGATGTGAATGCAACTGTCCAGAATCAAACCGAGGAATGGCAGCCATTCAACCCTGATAAAGTCAACCAGTTAACTGATCAGGGAATTCCTGTATTCATAGACTTCACAGCCAAATGGTGCATGACCTGCAAGGTGAACGAGAATACAGTTCTGTACTCCAAAGAAATCAAGGAAGCGTTGAAAGATAAAAAGGTCTCCCTGTTCAGGGCAGACTACACCAATGGAGATAAATTGATAGCCGAATGGCTAAAACGATACAACCGTGCAGGAGTTCCTCTCTATATCCTGTACGTTCCCGGAAACAAGGAACCCATTGTCATGCCCGAAGTGCTGACCAAGCAGATCGTGATGGATGCACTCGGTCAAATCAAAGATGCAGGAAACTGAGGTTTGATATGAGATTTTCGATATTATTACTTACCATCGCATCACTCTTCATATTCGTAACAGGATGTGACCGTTTTGATCATTCCTTTGCTCCTGCCACCTACCCGGAAGTAGAACATTTCTATGGTAATTTCTCCGATAGTTTGCTTCTTGTATCAGATACAAATGCAGAGCCTATCAGCAGTTTCTATGCAGATAATTATATGAATAACGGTATGAATAAGATGCAGATCGAGCAGTATTTTAGAAATCTGTTCATCAACCATCCCAATGGAGTACTTGCCATTGATTCCGTCTATACCTATGAAGCTTCATCCAATAACTTCCAGTGGCGTCTGAAGCTGAAGAATGCAAATGGCGATACTACGTATGTAGATACGCTTTTCACCGACAGGATTCAATATGTAAGAGGAACCTACCAGTTCATCGGGAACCAGTATGATCCCGGACAACCCAATCCGAAACAAAAGGTTCTTGCACAAATGGTAACCGGCACTTGGTGCACAAACTGCCCTGAGATTGAGGCAGCGCTACATGAATGTGAGTTACGTTTCCCTGGTCAGTTCTATTATATGGAATATCACCTAAATGATATTCTCGATCTTCCGATCAATCATATATCTGATTTTCTTTCATATTATGGGAATGTCTATTCTGCACCCACCACCCTTTTCCAGGGAATCACCAAATATACTCTCACCAACACCGGAAGTTTATCTCAATTTACTTCCTTGATACAAAATTTGTTAACACAGGATGCAAGATTTGACCTGGATAATTTGTCTTATACAATAGGAACAGATTCTTTGCATGCCACGGTTCATCTCACACCGAAAGCAAGCGTGTCCCAAGTTAATCTGAAATTGAACTATGCCTTGTTTGAAAAAGTATCGACAGTCAACAATGCCGGTGGGCATCCGTGCAGGAATGTACTCTTGCGTAGAGGAGAGAAGGATATCTCATCTTCCACACTGCCCGGAACATTGTCATTCAGTCTTCCAATCCCAACTGCCTTACCTTCGGATGCAGCCGTCATGGTATGGATACAAACAATGAATTCACCCTGGGATCAGCAATCCCTGATATATAACGTTTTAGAAAAAGAAATTACAAGAAAATAGGAGAAACCATGAAAATCAGGTTACTCGTTATGCTACTTTTTCTGCTGGCGGTCATTTCCGTATATGCAGACAAACTCATGCCCGACTTCACGCTTCAGGATGTGAACGGTAATGATGTGAATCTCGAGAATGCTCTCAAGAATGGTCCCGTCATTGTGGATTTTTGGGCAAGCTGGTGTCAGCCCTGCTTGAAGGAATTGCCCAGCTTGAATGAATTCCAGAAGAAATATCCGAACATCACAGTCCTGGCAATCACTATCGACGCCCCCAAAAGCACTGCACGTGCCAAGTCTGAAGTCAAATCCAAGCAATATGAGTTCACGACCCTGTTCGATACGAATCAGACAGTGAAGGGGAAACTGAACGTTTCCAGCATACCTCATACCTTCATTATCGATCAGAAGGGAACCATTGCATTTGAGCACATGGGATACAATGTTGGTGATGAGAAGGTATTGGAAGAAGAACTGCTGAAGGTTCTCGGTCAATTACCTTCTGCTGCTACTCCAGCTGAAACAACTCCTGTAAGCGAATAGGGATTGCATATGAAGTTTTGGTTATTGATCCTGTTCACAGTTATCTTACAAGCCGGTTTAATGGCTACAGATCTGCAGATCAATGGTTCGAACGAATTGAATTACACATATAGAACTTCCGCCGATTCATTGCATACTTTCTTCGATGACCAGTTTTCATTTACCGCAGGTTACGGGAATTTCACCTATGGCATGAAGTTCATCATGTATCTTCCAAAATACAACAAATATGAAAGCAACTTTGTCCAGGAACTCCAACCGGATAAACTCACCACGGAATGGGCAGAACGCTACCTGGAATATTCCAAGAATCATTTCCTTTTACATGGTGGTACATTTGAGGAAACCTTCGGTTCGGGCATGGTCTTCCGTTCATTCAAGGATGATGACTTTGATATTGATACCCGTCTTGAAGGTATGCAGGTAAAGGTCAATTATCCCAAATTCCGTATTAAATCCCTGTATGGTTCTTGGCACAGCGTCAGGTATGATGATGATTCCCCAAATAACATTGCTTACGGCAGTGAAATTGAATACAAGCTTCTCACCGGTTTGACCCTGGCGGGAAACGGTGTGGCGATGAGAGTTATCGATCCCACGAACATCTATTCCGAGCAGGATGTCTGGGGTGGAAGGATGAACTTGAACTATGCCAGGATGGATGGTTCTGTTGAAGCTGCATCATCATCCAAATACCACATGAGCACAAGTGCCAGGAATGGTTATGGTATCTATGCAAATTCCAATGTCTATCTCGACCCTGTGAATTTGAGTTTCGGTTATCGTAAGTATTACAAATTTGATTATATATTGCATGACCTGCCAATGGTCAATTACCACAGCGAGCCTTTGAACGATGCCACTGCCGGCTTGGATGAAGAAGGTGCCCAAGGTGAGATCAGATACAATCACGGCGATGACAATTCAATCCAGGTCAACTATGCAGAAGCCTGGTCGTCTGATTTCAAGAGCAGAATGAACGATCTTTATACTGAGTTTGACCAGAAATTCTCCAACTGGCAGATGATCGCTGAATACTCTCATATTGAAAAGAATGATGATATCTTGCAGTATTGGACAAAAGACCTGACCCCTGCTGTTTCTTTTGATTTCAACATTGCCGGTAATGCTGCGCATGTCCGTGCAGAATATGAATACATTGAAAAGCAGTTTCAGCAGTTGACAACATATCATTATGAACCCCTGCTGCAAACAGATTACCATTACAAACAATACGGAATTTCCATTATCACAGAAACCCAGACAGAGAAAGTAAGTGAACTTTCATCAGCCAGATATTGGATCAATTGTGAATTCCGTACCACCATCTTCGAGAATACCGACCTGCTTTTCTTTGCCGGTAAGCAGAAGGGTGGTAAAGTCTGCCGAAATGGAAGTTGCAAGTATGTTTCGCCTTTCAACGGCATCAAGTTGAGTTTAAGCACAAGATTCTGATATAGACAGTTTGGAGGATAAATGAAGTTCGTAGTCCTAACCATTTTTATTTTATTGATCGGCACTGCCGTCTGGGCTCAATTGCCCTATTATCCGAAAACTTCCATCGCTGAAGATTTCACATCCACCTGGTGCACAAATTGTGCCTATACCTTTGCAGGTCTCGATGTTGTGGAATCACAACTGACACCGAGCGATTTCTTCAGTGTTAGATATTACACTCAATCAGGACCTGACTGGACATTTCCCGCCAGTGAAGACAGATTTTCCTATTATAATGTGATGGGCGTGCCCTCGGTCATCTTCAACGGAATGCAGAAGATCGATGGCGGTACAGGCATGGAAACCGGGACAGTATATGCTGATACCCTGGCACTCTATAAATTCGGGCAGTCACCCGTGAAAATGGAAATTGCTGATTTTGATCCCTCATCACTGCATATTCAGGTCCAGGTCACGATGTATGATTCCGTTTATGCACTAACAAATGCTCCAATCTATTTCCTGCTTATGCAGGATAATGTTGGAGAAACACATAAGAATGTCTGCCGTGATATTTTGACTGATACGGTGAATTTGAGCGGAAGCGGGAATCAAAATACCTTCCAGAAGGATTTTTCACCTTCCATGACTGTGAATCATGATAGCCTCTGGGTTGCCGCCTTCATACAGACAGGTGACCATGTGATTTTGCAGGCTGTCAGTTCGAAGCCGACTCCCCCCTATTATTACAGGGTTGTACTGCCATTCAAGCAGAAACTGACCGGTGATTTGGATACCGCTTTCCAGAGTGTCCCCTTCCCTGTATGGAATATCGGTTTTGCTGATAATTTCACTATCAAACTTGTGATGGATGATGCTCCGGGATACTGGGATCTTGGATTCTGCAACACTACTGGTTCATGCTTCCCACAGAATATTGCCATTCCCTTCAATTTACCGAGGGGTGAATACATGCGTTTTTATCTGGATGTGAACCCGCATGTTTCCGGTGTTGCACATTTCCATTTCGAATTCACGTCCTCTCATAACCCAACACCACTAATCATGCCATTCACATTTTCCACCAGCGATGTGGCAAATGATGACCAGGCAGTACCAACGATTCACGGTGCGATTATCTCCAATTATCCGAATCCCTTTGCCGGTGATACCCATATTTCCTATCGCTACACGCCTCAAAAGGGTGAAGCGGTAAATATGGAGATCTACAATATCAAGGGACAGAAAGTAAGAAACTTCTCATCTCTCAGTTTTGACAATGGCACAGGAAACCTGGTCTGGAATGGTATGGATGACCAGGGAAACAGACTGTCTTCAGGTATCTATTTCAGTAGGATATTAGGCAGATCCGGAACCGCAACCCATAAGATGATTTTGCTACGATAAATAAACCCATGCGAAGGAGTTCCATATGAAAGTTAAGTTCTTATTGCTTATCATTTCAATACTATTAACGGTTTTTGCTTATGCCGTACCCCGTGATATGTGCATCGTTGAGATCGCTACAGGCACATGGTGCTATTATTGCCCAGGTGCAGCCATGGCTGCTGATGAATTAGATGCAAATGGTATCCATGCAGCAATTATCGAATACCATAATGGTGATACATATTCGACTACTGAAGGTAATGCTCGCAACAACTACTATGCGATCACCGGAGTTCCTACAGGATTCTTCGATGGTATCCTCACTGTCGGCGGTGGCGACCATACAAATTCCATGTATAGTTCATATCTCCCAAAAGTGAACACCCGCTTGAACACTCCATCTGCGTTTACCTTAACAGGCTCTGCAGCGCTGGATGGAACGCAAATCAGCGTCCAGGCTGTGGCAAACAAGGTTTCTGCAAATCCATCGACGAATATCAAGATGTTCATCGTGCTTACCGAATCCAATATGACCATCTCCTGGCAGGGACAGAATCATCTCGATTTTGTTGAAAGAGCCATGTACAATGGCGCGAATGGAACTGCTGTCAGTTTCAGCACAACTCCAAGACAAGCAGTTCTCGGTTCTTTGACATTGAATCAGGCTTGGGTACAGAACAACATGGATGTTGTGATATTCCTCCAGGATTTGACAACGAAGGAAATCCTTCAAGGCACCAAGTTTGCCTTTACTGATCTCCAATATATTCCAACCAACCTGACTAATCAAGTGCAATCCGGTAATCTGGTTCAACTGAATTGGCAACCACCAACAACAACAACAACCGGTTATACTGTTTATAAAAATGGTGAATTCCTGGATTTCGTAGATGCTGCAACCACTTCTTATGCTGACCCTACACCGATTACTGCTGCTACATATTATCATATAACAGCTTTATTGGATTCAAGTGTTGGAGAATCACTTCCATCTTTCGATGTGGTAGCAGAACCAATTGTTGCCAATCAGGATGTCGTTCAGCCTGCTTCTCCATCTGCAATTACATCTGTCTATCCCAATCCATTCACATCTGAAAGCAGGATCGCATATAGAGTGAAGGATTCAGGTAATGTGAAAATCTCCATTTACAATATTCTTGGACAGAAGGTCAGGGATATCGTCAATGTATCCAAGAGTGCCGGTTCCTATACTGCGACCTGGAATGGTAAGGACGACCGTGGCAACAGCTTGAGCAACGGTGTCTATTTCATTAAGATGCAATCAGGTGATCAAACAGATACAAAGAAAGTCATGCTGGTCAGATAGATACTAGAGGCTAGAGACTAGTTTAAAGGCGACCATTTAGGTCGCCTTTTTTATTTTTCTTGAACTCCAGGTATCATTCATAGGATACACACTAGTATATCCCTACTTTAACAGCACCAATTTTCTGCTGACATTCTTCCCGCCACGGTTAATCCTGGCAAAGTAAACACCTGACGCAACAGCATGCCTGTTATCATCAGTTCCATTCCAGGTAACTGCATGATAACCCCGTGTATAATTTTCACTCACAAGATTCTTCACTTTCTGACCGCGAATGTTATATATATCCAGATTCACAAGACCCGCTTCAGGCAAATCAAAGCTGATTGAGGTTGAAGGGTTAAAAGGATTGGGGTAATTAGTTAGATGAAGCTCATTATCTTGGATAGATACGGAATCGATGGTCGGGACAATCGTATGAAAGTCTATAACATTCACATTATTATACCCGTTTGCTGTATAAAGATTGCCATTTTCAAAAAACATACCAAATGTAAGTAAGTTCCAGTGATAAGTATATACGAGGGTTGGATTAACTGCATCACTTATATCAAAAACAGTTATTTCATCCCATACTCGATCACTTACGAAAAGATAATTGTCTGATACATGCATATCATATAAGATATTGGTAGGATGTAGCTGAATAGTCCCGATGAAAGACGGGTTCTGGGGGTTGGAGAAATCTACTATCACAATCGATGAGCCGGTAGCGCAATAAGCAATAGAACCAATAAAAGTCATGTCGAACATAAAGTCAGGCGCATCATACGTGTTGATAAGCTGGGGATTTTGGGGATTGGAAACATCAATAGTAAGTACATGATTATAATATACTACATAAGCAGTGTTGCCTGCCACCCTAACCAGTGAAGCCTGATTGACAGGATAGGATCCCAATAATTGAAGATCCTGGGGATTGGAAATATCTACAATCTGCAACCCATCATTATGACTGGTTAAGTAAGCTTTATTACCTTGGATAGCAAACTCGCCAGGCCATGACACAGGATATGAACCTATTAGTTGCGGATTTTGGGGATTGGAAACATTGACTATTTTAAAACCTCCATAGTACTGCATTACATAAGCCAAGGTATCCTCAACCTGCGGTTGATTAAAATCAGAAAAACCACCGAAATTACTTAGAAATTGAGGATTCTGAGGATCCGAAACATCGAGCATCTGTAAACCTGACTCATCAGTTGTTACATAGGCAATTTGATTTGAAACAGTAATATCATTGGCATAGTCACTAATTTGATAAGAACCTATCAATTCGCTGTTGTTAGCAGATTCTATATTCACAATCTGTAAACCATGGTATGAATCAAGGACATACGCAGTGTTATTATTAACGATACCATCTACCGTCATGTAATTTGTTACATAGGTCCCAATTAATTGCGGTTCTTGATGATTTGATATATCTACAATTTGCATACCGGCACCTTCACAGGCAAGATAAGCATAATTGCCGGAAACTGTGACATGCAACGCTTCATCGGGAGTTTCCATTGACCCGATTAAAACAGGATTCAGGGGATTTGATACATCCAGAATCATCAGCCCTGACCCTCTGTCTGTAAGATATGCTATATTACCTACCACTTGCACACAATAAGCCGGATAGGGGGTTTCATATGAATGAAGCAGTTGAGGATTGTTGGGATCGGAAATATTAACAATATGCAAGCCATAATTATAATCAGCGATGTACGCAATATTGTCAGAAACATCAATGGATAATCCATAATCAGATTCAGAACATTGGAAATAACCGAGTTCTTGTGGTGCTTCAGGATTTGAGATATTAACAATCTGTAGATTCACCCCATCACATGTAACAAATGCCAGGGAATCAACCACTGCCACATCCATTGCATCCAAATAGAAATCACCGCCCAGGTAGACAGTATGAGTGGGATCGGAAATATCATAAATTCGAAGTCCATTGGAACCATCTGCCAGATAAGCTCTATTACCTATAATTGATAATGATTTTGCCTCACCAGGTGTTGGATAAGAACTCAGAAGTTGTGGTTCTTCAGGATTACTGATATCCAATACCATAATACCTTGAACGCTATCAGTAATATAGGCTAAATTACCAATCACCTGAATCGAATTAGCATTCCCTTGTGTGTCATATTCAGATATCTTGTGGTAAGTAGCAAAGAGAGGTAAAATACATAACACGATTAGCAAAGTAACCGTTTGCTTCATAGCTCCTCCAAATTAAAAAATTGGTCGTGTGCAACGCATCGCGCCCCTACGATTCCATTATAATTCTTAACTCTTAATTCTTAATTCCTTCTGCAACACCCCATGCCTTATCCCGCGAGTAATAATTGTGATTCTATCCATATGAAAGTGCTTCATGATTTCCAACAGCACCATAGCGCCAGCAGGGAGAATATCTTCCCGTCCCAATATCATTCCGGGTAATTCCTTTCTCTCAGGAGTTGTCAGGCGGTTCAGTTTATGGGAAATGCCCTCTATCTCCGCGTATGTGAGTTGTGTTCCATGAAGCTTTGCCTTATCCAGGTATCCTTGATGCAACGACCCAATGGTCACGACAGTTCCCCCAATCCCAATGCAGGTCAACTCAGTGGAACAGCTTTGAAGATCACTGATCTTGCCTTGAATGAATTTCTTCAAGTTATCGATCTCTGTATCTGTGGGAGGATCACTATGCAGGAATTCCTCTTTTAATACAACACACCCCAAAGGCAAACTCCGACTGAATTCGCACTTCGCTTTCTCGTTTTCGCACTTCGCACTTCGAACTTCGAACTTCGCACTTATCTCCGCGCTTCCGCCCCCGATATCGATAATCATGAAGTTGTCCAGGTTTCCCGGGTATTCATGCTTCAGCATTTCGATGGCAAGCTGCGCTTCTTCATCACCGGTAATGATATGGAAGTCCAGGTTTAGCTCATTTTTTATCCTGTCCCTAACTTCCTCACCATTTTCAGCAAGCCGAAATGCCTCTGTTGCCATGGGATAAATGATATTGACATGGTATTCCCTGCACAAAGATACTGCATTGCGAATCGCATCCAGCGTCCGGTCCAGTGCAGGAGGCATGATACGTCCATTTTCCCTGAGACCTTCACCTAAGCGGCATTGAAACGCTGTATCCAGCAGATAATTCCAATGCCTCTCGATCCGTTCGGCTATCAGAAGCTTCAGGGTATTCGTTCCAAGGTCAATGACCGCATATCTTTGATTTATTTCATTATTCATGTTTGTATGAAATACTGAGTCATTATCTTGTCAAGATTGGCTTCGCATATTATCTCATCACACGACATGAAATGAACCTAAGAAAGCACGACAAATATCAGCGGAATATCTATTATCCAACTCTCAATCTTCTCTCAAGTCTTAAGAGAATCTTGAGGGAAACTTGGCGGATGCTTGAGGGATGGTTGACTAAGGTTGTTATGTAGGGAATATGATGTTATGAATTATATGAAAATATCTACATTTACTATAACTAAAAAGGATATTCATGATTCAATTGGTAACAATAGAAACTACTTATTGTTGTAAATAAAAAATAAATAGACAATTTATCTGCGGAAAACAATAATATCCACAAAGGAGGAACGTATGAAGAAAGGATGTTTAATACTTATTGCATTGTTTATGGTATTTATTAATCTTAGTGCAGAAAAACTCGATTGGGGCATTTTCGCTGGTCCAAATGTTTCCAATCTCTACGGAAATGACACTTCGTATGAGCTAATGTATCAGATTTATGCGAAAGATCTTGTTTTGAATGCCCCGGCAACAGAAATTGGGACATATTATGTGAAATCGGGTGATAGTAAGGCTAATTTAGGAGTATCAGTTGGTGCTTATGCTAATTTCCTTTTAAAGGATTATCTCAATAAGACAAATCAATTATACTTCAGACCTGAAATTGAATGGAAACTTGCCAAGATAAAATACAGTTTTGGCAATGAAGTCATTAATACTGGAATATTCGATCCGAGTTACTATGAAGAAAGCGATTTTCCTAACCCAAGTACTTTTAAAAACACTACAACGTTTAATTATATCGAAATTCCATTATTATTAAAATATACTACGAGCGGAACTCTCCAAGATCCCTTGCCAACAAGCATGAACAAAGCTTTCATCGAATTCGGTCCATCCGTTGCGATTGCAATTTCTCAATCAGATAGTTATTCAACCGGTATGAAAAAAATAGAGGACTTTGCGAAACTTCTTGTTTCACAAAGTGATTCTGAAATAAAATATTCATACACAAAAGAGAACACGACAGATAATTTTACTTCGTTCTCTATTGGTGTAACGGGTGGTTTTGGTTGGGAATTCAATAATGTATTCGGTCCCAATGAAAATCCGTTATCTGTAGAGTTTCGTGGTGATTTTGGTTTAACTTCTTTTTCAGGAAATGATAATTTGGATACTAAGCTGTATTCAGTAAAATTCCTTCTTGGTTATCCTTTTTAAAGAATAAACAAATTGGATGATTAAAAAGCCCATTTCATTATGGGCTTTTTATATTTTAGAACCTATTGATCAAACTCAATCGAATATACTTCAAATTACACTTGAACCACTCGTCTTCTTTCAAAGATTCGTAAAATAGACCAATTCCCTGCTCCTTTCTTCAAATTCCTTGACATCACATTTTGAACTGCTTACGTACTGAATATTATTTAGTTAGAGAAAAAATACATTGCATAAATCGAACTTGTTAAAATTTTGAACCAAATGCTTATGAATTCAAGAAAGGAGTGCGTTATGTTTCACTTAGATGACATCCACCTGGAAAAAGCCAAGGAACTTGTATTGGCAAACCGTAAGAAGAAAAGTTGTAATACATGCTATGATCGTGGATACACAGGCATTACGCAGGAGAACACATTGTTGATTTGTCCGAAGTGCGTTGATGAAGAAAAAGCGATGACCGCATGGAAGGAATATGTGGAGACGATCCCTGAATTGAAGGAGCATTTCCATGAATTGTTCGAAGAACATACAGAAGAAGCCTCTGTTCAGGAAAAGAAAGAGGAGCATCATATCACTCCTCATCATGAAGACAAGAAAACAAAGCCTAAATTCGCTGCCGGAGCACCTACACGCAGACCCGGCACACGGAAGGTCGGAGAAAGATAATACATGTACAAGACAATCGATCTAAAGGAAAAATCAGCTCATTTAGAAACAAGAGTGCGTGCCTATTGGAAGGCACACGAGATACCCGAGAAAAGTGTAAGTTTCCGTGAAGGGAAACCGCAGTTCATATTCTTTGAAGGACCGCCGACTGCCAATGGCAGACCGGGCATTCATCACAGGATGTCCCGTACCCTAAAGGATATCGTATGCCGTTATAAGACCATGAGAGGATTCCAGGTGAAGAGAAAAGCCGGATGGGATACACATGGCTTGCCTGTTGAGATTGAAGTGGAAAAGGAACTTGGACTGAGCAACAAGAAAGATATAGAAGCATACGGAATCGAGCCTTTCAACAAGAAATGCAAGGAATCCGTATTCAAATATGAAAGCCTCTGGCGTGAAATGACCGAAGAGATGGGTTATTGGCTGGATATGGACCACCCCTACATCACACTGCAGAATAACTATATCGAATCCGTGTGGTGGCTTTTGAACCAGCTTTTCAAGAAAGACCTCATCTACAAGGGCTATAAGATCGTTCCTTATTGCCCAAGCTGCGGCACACCGCTGTCCAGTCATGAAGTCGCACAGGGATATCGTGATGTAGAAGACCCGTCGGTATTTGTGAAATTCAAATCCACACAGGAAGATAATACCTATTTCCTCGCCTGGACGACCACGCCCTGGACATTGATCTCCAATGTGGCGCTGGCAGTGCATCCGGATGAGACGTATGTAAAAGTAAAGCACAATGACCAGATCCTCATCCTGGCAAAGGCAAGATTGTCTGTGCTGGATGGTGATTATGAGATAATCTCTGAATTCCAGGGCAAGACTCTGGAATATCATGGCTACGAACCGCTGTTCCGTTTTGTCGAACCTGACAAGAAGGCATGGTATGTCGGCTTGGCTGATTACGTCACGATGGAGGATGGAACAGGTATCGTTCATACGGCACCTGCATTCGGACAGGATGACTATTCGCTGGGTTTGAAATATGACCTTCCCTTCATTCAACCTGTGAATGAAGAAGGCAAATTCAATATAAAAGTAACTCCCTGGGCTGGCGTGTTTGTAAAAACCGCCGACAAGGATATCATTCGACATTTGAAGGAAACCGGAAGCCTATACAAGAGAACGCAGGTATTCCACAGTTATCCTCACTGCTGGCGTTGTGACAGTCCGCTAATCTATTACGCCCGTGAAAGCTGGTATATCCGTACAAGCGAATACAAGGAACTGATGTTGAAAAATAACGCATCAGTGAACTGGTTTCCGCCTTTTGTGGGTGAAAAGAGATTCGGTGAATGGCTCGAGAACAATGTGGACTGGGCTTTATCCCGTGACAGGTTCTGGGGAACACCTCTCAATATCTGGATCTGTGATGACTGCGGAAAGCTCGATTCGGTTGGTTCTATCGAAGAATTGAGAGAAAAAGGCAGATTGGCAGATGGCTACCATGTCCCGGAAGATATCGAGCTTCATAAGCCATATATCGATAATGTGGAACTGAAATGCCCTTCCTGCAATGGCAAGATGCACCGCACCAGCGAAGTCATCGACTGCTGGTTTGATAGCGGTTCCATGCCGTTTGCGCAATGGCATTATCCCTTTGAGAATGCTGACATCTTCGAAAAGGAATTATTCCCTGCTGACTTCATCTCCGAGGGTATCGACCAGACTCGTGGATGGTTCTATACACTGCTGGCAATCTCCACGATGATCAAGGGTATTTCACCATTCAAGAACTGTCTCGTGAATGACCTGATCCTGGATAAGAACGGCATCAAGATGAGCAAGTCCAAGGGCAATACCATCGACCCGATGCAACTGATGCAGCACTATGGAGCAGATGCCATCCGCTGGTACCTGATGGAAAACAGCAATCCATGGCTGCCGAAGAGATTCGACACCAAGGGTGTGGAAGAGATCATCAGCAAGTTCATGGGAACACTGAAGAATGTCTATTCATTCTATATAACCTATGCCAATATAGATAAATTCGATGCCAACAAGTACGAATTGCCGGTCAAGGATCTGACCGAGATCGATACTTGGGTGCTTTCTCGTCTTCATTCCGTTATCAAGGATGTGAATGAATACAACGAGAGCTTTGAATTCACTCGTGCAGTCCGACTTATACAGGACTTTGTACTGGATGAACTTTCCAACTGGTATGTTCGCCGCAGCAGAAGAAGATTCTGGGCGATGGAACTCACCGAGGATAAAAAGAATGCCTATATCATCCTGCATTATCTCCTTACGCAGGTCTGCAGGCTGATCGCACCATTTACACCTTACCTTGCGGAAGACATCTATACGAACCTGACAGGAAAGGAAAGTGTTCACCTGACGGATTATCCGGTGTGGGATGACCATTACATCAAACCAGAACTGGAAAAAGAAATGAGGATGGTGATTGACCTTGTATCGCTTGGCAGGGCAGCAAGAAATACCTGCCAGATCAAGGTAAGACAGACACTGCAGTCCCTGTACGTTCCCATCAAGGCGAAGAAGGTTGCAGACCGTATGGAGGAATTGATCAAGGAAGAGATCAATGTGAAGGAAATCAAGTTCATCAAAGAGCATGATGATTTCGTCCAATACGAGATAAAACCAAACTTCAAGGTCATGGGACCCAAGTTCGGCAAGCAGATGAAGCAGGTTGCTGATAAGCTTGCACAACTGGATGCCGGTATGATCATGTCTTCATTCCAGGATGGTAATGCGTTTGAATTCGAGATGAACGGAGAGAAGCATTCCGTTACAGCAGAAGATCTGGCAGTCACTCTCAAGCAGCGTGAAGGCTTTGTTTTCGAGCAGTACAAGGACCTTTTCGTTGCCTTGGATACTACTCTTACCAGTGAACTGATTGAAGAAGGCTATGCACGTGAACTGGTCAATAAGATTCAGTTCACAAGAAAGGAACAGGATTTCGACATACTGGATAGAATCGAGATAGAATGGCATGGCGATGATGAAATAGAAGATGTATTTGCGAAGCACGGAGACTATATTCGCGAAGAGACCCTGGCGAAGAAGATCACACGCCTGAGAGAGTCGGATGACACGATGAAGGCGTTTGACATCAACGGCAAGCATGTGGTCATGCGGATTGACAGAATTAGTTGATGAGTAGACCCCCCTACCCCCCTTCTCAAGGGGGGATTTCAAAAGGTTTTACTTTTCTCCCCCCTTGAGAAGGGGGGTAGGGGGGTCAAACATATATGGGAAGATACTAATGGAGCAAAGTTCATATGCAGGAATTTATTCATAAGATAGTTCCCATCATACTGGCGTTCTTTCTTGGAATATTCATAAAGAAAATTAAACTGCTGAAGAAGGATGACGGACACCTGTTGCTGAAACTGGTGCTTTCCGTCACTCTTCCTGCATTGCAGATACTTTCCATCCTACGGCTTCAACTGACCTGGTCGTTGTTCTTTATCCCACTGATAGCACAGATGATCATTATCATCGTTTACTTCGTTTCTCTCGGCACAGGAAGACTCCTGAAACTCCCGAAAGGAACCATGGGAAGCTTCCTGGTGGGAACAATGATCATGAATACAAGTTTCTCGCTGCCTTTCTTTTTTGCAGCATTCGGGCAGGAGGGCTTTGCAAGGGCGACACTCTTCGATGTGGGAAACAGTTTCCTGATCTTCACATTCATTTACTATAATGCCATCAAATATGGCGAGAACAGTCAGCATCATGCCAAAGTGGATTGGATCAAATTCCTGAAGCTTCCGCCCTTATGGGGGTTGGTGATTGGGGTTGTGATGCGCCTGGTGAATATACAGTTGCCTGAGATAGGAATGAATTTCCTGTCACTTGTGGGGAATCCAACAACACCGCTGATCATGATATCACTTGGTTTATTCTTTGAACCGAAATTGAAGAATCTTGATAAGGCGTTACTGGCTATTTTCATAAGAATGGTCGGGGGATTGGGTTTGGGAATCCTGCTGAGTTCCCTTTTCCATTTGCAGGGAATGAATCGCACCATTGTGATTGCAAGTGCTTCCACTCCAATTGGATTCAATACCCTGATATTTGCCTCTTTAGAAGGAATGGATGAGGAGTTTGCCGCTACCTGCGTCTCGATATCCATTCTGATTGCAATCGTATATCTGCCTGCCGTGATCTATCTCTTTACCTGATCTATCTCGCCAACTGTCTGATCAATTTATATCCAAGCCAACTACCAATTGCGTAATAAATAAAGTCTTTCCACTGGAATACTGTCCCAAAGAGTGCTCCACCTGCCTGAAAAGACCTTATTGTTGTGAGAAATGCAGGATGCCAGAGCTGAAGGAATTCAATGATGCAGCAGACAATGAAGACAACCAGGGCAATATCTTTGAATTTCCAGATACCCGGCAATGAAAGGACCAAGCACCAGAATATGGAATAAACGACGCCGCTGAGAGAACCATTGACCCATTCATGGAATGTCCCCTGGTAATACTTCGTTCCCATCCCGAGAACAATGATAACAGACATAATCGCAAATGTATCGATTAATCGATGAGAATTCGATCTTCTACTCATACTATTTCCCCTTGCATCCTTATCAAGCTTGACAGATTTACCATTTGAGTATATAATAAAATAAAAATCATTGGAGTCAAGATGAAACATTCAGTATTTTTAATTCTATTATTTTACCTTTGTCAACTATATTCCACGACGATAACTAAAAGTGACTATGGATTTAGTGCAGGAAAAACACGTAACTTTAAGGAAGGATCTTGGAACCAGGCATCTACTGATCTCACCGAAGGAACCGGAAAGGTCTGGAATTTTACGACTCCTACGGCTGGTTATCAGAATAATACTTATCAAAATTGCAGCAATGTAGCAGGATTCCCCAATGCCAATCTGGTGCAGCAGTATTCACAACTGCTCAATGGTTATTCGGGAACAGGCAGTATGTATTACCAGGAAACAACTGATGATTTTCTACAGATTGGTTATACCGGCTCACCGAATCTGCTGTGGAACCCGAGTATACCCACAGGTCTTCCGCATTATCTGAACAAGACTTGGACAAGCACGAATACCTGGACCTACGGAACCTACGTAATTACAGGCAAGGTCATTGCCGAAGGTTCATTAACAACTCATTGGGGAACACACCAGGCTGTTCTTGTTCGCTATTACTATACAACCACTTCCTTATCCTACTATTGTTACCAATGGGAAACGAAGGAGTATGGAATCGAAGCTTATACAAATACGCTGAACGGGGGAATGCTCTATGTGTTGAATGAAGCAGAGCCGAATAGTGTCCCGAATTCAGATGCAACGGTGACTCCTTCTCCCTTCAATGTTACCGTCTATCCAAATCCCGCTCAGCGAGTTGTGAATCTTAAATTGAACAAAACAACCGATGAACCTATTTCTCTCCAGATATATAACATCAGGGGGGAATTGGTACATTCAGAAAACAAAGTTCAAACAACTCAACTTCATTGGGATATGAAAGACAGCAATGACAAAATTGTAAGTGCAGGCATCTATTTCTATAGGATTGAATCCGATAAACATATCATGAAAGGTTCTTTTGTCGTTATGAAATAAATGAAAGGCATCCATCAGGATGCCTTTCACAAAAACAATTAGAACTACTTAGCTCTCAACCAGGTTTCTGTTCTGCCGATCATGCTTATGCCTATGTAGCCTCGCAGAAGCATGGTATTATTATCTTTCAATTTGATATTGCATTTATAGGTATTCCCACTCTTGGGATCATAGATATTTCCCTTTCCCCATTCATTCGGCCCTTTTTGTATAAGATTCTCCATGATGATCATGCCCAATCTCTTCCTTGCTCTCAGTTCAGGTTTGGGATTCTTGGGATCTGACTTTTCCTTCCCGTTTTCATCCAAGGGAATCTTCAGCCAAGTAATCTTTCCACGGAACTCATTTCCCACCTTGTAGATCTCGACGGTGCTTTCCTTCCCGGCAGTCCACCAGGTTCCAATGATGGAGTCGGAAGTCTTTGTTTCCTGGGCAAGAAGCAGTAATGGAATGAATAATAACAGCATGCAGATGTATATTTTCATATGTTCCTCCATGTAATGAATATGCTTCAAAATAGGTCATGAAGATTCTTTGTAAAGTTATATTTTGCATTATACTTGAATACATTGTGTGTACAAATTTTGAAATTGACTTGATTTATCATATTTTTTTTATAGCACGGATTAGAGATTGCATCTCATAAACTGTTCTTTTAGAACCATGCAAATGCTGAATAAAATATGGAGAGTAGGCTTAATGAAATTACATTCGGTTCTTGTTACGTTGTTTTTTGTTATTGTTATTGTTGCTACGTTCCTTTTTGTTTCTGAATTGAAAGCAGATGATGCTGCCAAACCTCCCCTGAAGATAATCCCCATTTATAGAACGGACGGCAGTGTGACCTTTTCCGTTCTCACGGTTACGAACCACGGGCAATATACACCTCGTAATATCGGTGCCATTTGGGTAACAACTGAAAGCGGCACATTCGTTAAAACACTTCAAAGATGGGGCAATTCATATCTGCAATATCTCACGAAATGGCATTTCTTCTCTTCCAGCGGAAACGTCACTGGTGCAGTCACCGGTGCTACCTTGAGTAGCCATTCCACGCATAATGTGACATGGAACTGCAAGAATACGAGCAATGTGGAAGTACCTGACGGTAATTACAAGATTTGGGTTGAATACACTGAATCAAATGGAACAGGTCCGAACACTTCTGTTACCTTCACCAAAGGACCCAGTACCGTACATCTTACACCTGCTAATGTGACTTATTTCCAGAACATGGTATTGAATTTCACCCCGACCATCACAGTTTCTGCTCCTCAGAATTTGATTGGCAATATTGTGAATAATGCACAGGTCAATCTTCGCTGGTCGGAACCAACTTCCACCTATGGTCTGACAGGTTACAAATTATATCGGGATAATGCTCTTTTGGTAAGCATCGATAATACCACGACTTTGACTTATCTCGATACCCCTGAATTAGGAAGTCATGATTACTATGTTACCGCCATGTTCGGTACTTCAGAGTCAACTGCATCCAATACGGTTTCACTTACTTTAACTGCCAATCATGATGCAACTCAAACATCATATACAACTGCTCTGGAAGGAAATTATCCCAATCCATTCAATCCTGAAACAACGATTCGCTTCTCGCTTGCAAAGACGCAGTATGCTTCACTCAGTATATACAACTATGCAGGCCAGAAGGTCAGAACCATCACTTCCGGAAATCTGGCTGCAGGCGATCATATCATTACCTGGAATGGTACGAATGACAGGGGAAACACCGTTGCCAGTGGATTTTATCTGTATAAACTCGAAACCAGAGACAAGACGATCATCAAAAAAATGGTCATGCTTAAATAATTGAATCGATTTACGAAAGGCGATCTGCACTGATCGCCTTTTTATTTCTTTGAAATTCTACAGTGAAAGAAAATCACAATTTTTATTGAATAAAAAAGCACTCTCTGGTATTTGACCACATAGAAAATAATGCTCATGATCGATAGGAGAATATGAAGACTTTTGATATTGTTAAACCGTATCTAAAGCAGAGTATTGGCAGAATAGGGCTTGGTATCCTGGTACTGCTGGCTGTGGATGCAATTCAATTGATCATTCCCAAGATCATGCAATATGCCATCGACCATATTCAGCACAATGCCATCAATGCGAACGGACTTGCCCTGGTGGGCTTGGCTATCTTCGCTATGGCTTTCGGTATCATGGTCATGCGCTACTTCTGGCGTGTCCTCATTATCGGTAATTCTTTCGTAATCGAAGCAGGCATGCGACAGGATTTCTACAACCACTTGCTTCGCCTTTCTCAGAATTACTTCAATCGAAGTAAGATTGGTGACTTGATGGCACATGCCACCAATGATCTCAATGCAGTCCGAATGCTCTTCGGTATGGGATTCATCGCTGGTTCTGATATCATCATCATGACCATTGCTTCCTTTGCCTTCATGGTCTCCATCAACTTCCACCTGACAATGCTTGCCGTCATTCCATTGCCGATACTAACGCTCATTATCCGTCATTTTGGAAGAAAGATGCACAAGCGATTTGCCCAGGTACAGGGTGCCTTTTCCTCGATGTCAGGTGCCATCCAGGAGAATATCACCGGCATTCGTGTGGTGAAGGCATTTGTCCAGGAAAAGAGTGAAATTGAAAAGATAGATAAACAGGCTGTCGACTATGTGAAGCAGAACATTGCGATGGCAAGAATCTCCGGTGTTTTCCACCCTATGATGGGATTCGTCATCAGCATCAGCATGATCCTGAACCTTGTCTTTGGTGGGCAAGCAACCATCCATGGCGATATCACCATCGGTGAATTCATTGCTTTCTATTCCTACCTGGGGATGCTAGTATGGCCTATGATTGCTGTGGGTATGATCGTTGATATGTACCAGCGTGGAACTGCCTCTCTCAAGCGCTTGAACAAGATATTTGAGGAAATCCCTGAAGTGAACGATGACAAAGCTGATACAAGCATCACTTCCATTCATGGTAAAATAGAATTCAGGGACCTTTGTTTCAGATATCATGAAGACAGCCCCGAAATCTTCGTAAATCTATCAGCCTCCATCGATGCCGGTAAAACTCTTGCCATTGTCGGTCGTACAGGCTGCGGCAAGACAACCTTGATTGACCTGCTCACCAGGGTCTATCCCCCTGCGGAAGGCTCCATCCTGATCGATGACCGAGATGTGTATCAAATCCCCGTTCAACTCCTTCATACACAAATTGCCATGGTGCCACAGGATATCTTCTTGTTTTCGGATACCATCACCAACAACATCCGGCTCGGCAGACCCGATGCCACACTGGAAAAAGTGATGGAAGCAGCAAAAGCAGCCCAGGTACATGAAGACATCCTGGGTTTTGAAGAAAAATATGATACCATCATCGGTGAACGCGGTGTCACTCTCTCCGGAGGCCAGAAACAGAGAGTTGCAATAGCCCGTGCTCTGCTCTGCGATCCAGCCATCCTCATCCTGGATGATGCGTTATCAGCAATTGATACCAAGACAGAAAAGTATATTCTAGACAACCTGATCAAGCTAAGAAACGGAAAAACAACGATTATCATTGCACATCGCATTTCCTCTGTCCAACATGCTGACAAAATCATCGTCATTGAGAACCAACATGTTGCGGAAAGCGGAAGACACTCTCAACTTATTGCCATGAACGGTATCTACAAGAACCTGGACGACAAGCAGAAGATCGAAGAAAAACTGGCAGGTGTATCATGATGCACGGTGGCGGTGGTGGAATGGGCGGTGGACGTGGAGGCGGACACGGTCTAGCGAATGATGAAGTCATGGGAAAGATCTATGATGCCCGTCTCTTCAAGAAGCTTATCCGTTATCTCAAACCATATTTAGGTCTGGTCATTCTATCCTTCGTTATCCTGATGATCGCCACAACCGTTGAACTGGTTCTCCCGCTCATCACCAAGACCGCTGTCGATGAGTATATCGTATCCAATAAATCCATGATCCAGTTCAAGGACAAGGCAGAATGGGCTGCATTCCAGAATCAATATGCCAGGTTAAAACTCAAGAATTATGCATGGGCTGATCATTATTTTACCGTTCTTCCCACCAAACAGCGGAACCAGGTAAAGCATGATGATATAAAAGCTCTGACGAAAAGCCATGAGTTATCTAAGAGCAATTTCTACTTTATTCCCGCAACATCAGAGAATCTTGCACTCCTAAATTCATTAGGGACAAAGCAGAAATATCAGCCAAAATACATCCAGGTCTCCCGTGACCTGGTGGCTATTTCCCAGGCTGATATGAATCATATTCCCCCCGAGATTCGCAGAATCTTGAGAAAGGATGCTTCCAATAAGTTGTATTTCTATGGATTCCTGTTCTTTTGCGTGATTCTGATCCGCTTTATCACATCCTTCTTCCAGGTTTACCTGACGAATTTCTTTTCGCAGAATGCCATGCGTAACCTGCGAATGGACCTCTTCAAGCACGTACAGAAGATGCCCGTGACCTTTTTTGATAAGAATCCCATCGGAAGACTCGTGACAAGAACAACGAATGATATCGCCGCTCTCGACGAAATGCTGTCCTCAGGAATGATCACACTCATCCAGGATGTCATTCTCATCATCGCCCTTGTTATCATCATGCTGCTCTTGAACTGGCAGCTTGCCCTCATCAGCTTCACTGTGCTGCCTTTCGTCGTTTTCATGATCCAGCTCTTCAAGAACAAGACCCGCGTCGTATACCGCGATGTCAGGAAGAAGCTTGCAGAACTCAATGCCACGCTTTCTGAACATATCTCCGGCGTGAAGATCATTCAACTTTTCAATCAATACGTTTCCAAGCGTGACCAGTTTTCCAAGATCAATCGTGACTACTATGATATCTCGCTGCGGCAGTTGAAGCTGTTTGCCTTCTTCCGCCCGATCATCAACCTATCGTCCCAATTCGCCATAGCCCTGATCATCTGGTACGGAGGCAGGCAAATTCTTGCCGATGTTATTACCATTGGTATGTTCATGGCTTTTACAACCTATATAGGTAAACTCTTTGAACCTATCAATGACTTCAGCGATAAATTCAATATCCTGCAGGGAGCATTGGCTGCTTCAGAACGTATCTTTGATTTACTGGAACAGGACCCTGAAGATTACAGGGAAGAACGAAAGCATGATATCAAATTACGGGGAGAGATCGAATTCAGGAATCTCTCCATGGCATATAATGAGAACGAATGGGTACTGAAGAATGTCTCCTTCCATGTGAAACCCGGTGAACGTGTAGCGCTCGTGGGACATACAGGCTCTGGTAAAACCACGATTGTCAATCTCATCCTGGGTATGTACCCCTATCAGAAGGGACAGATACTCCTGGATGGCAAAGAAATATCCGAATATGCCACTGATGATATCCGGCATAATATTGGTATCGTCCAGCAGGATGTATTCCTCTTCGCTGGAACAATTCGGGATAATATTGTACTGAGTAACCAGGACATTTCCTACGAGGACATGGTGAAAGTTGCCGATTATGTGAATGTCAGCAAATTCATCAATACACTCCCGGCAAAATTCGACGAACCAGTTATGGAACGTGGTGCAACCTTCTCCGTAGGACAACGCCAGTTGATTTCATTTGCCCGTGTCCTTGCCTATGACCCATCCATCTTCATTTTGGATGAAGCCACTTCCAACATCGATACGGAGACAGAACTTCTTATCCAGGATGCTCTCATGAAGATCATGCAGAACCGCACTTCCATTGTCATTGCACATAGATTATCCACAATTCAGCACGCCGACCGTATCATCGTCCTTCATAAAGGCGAGATCGTCGAAGAAGGCAACCACCAGGAACTTCTCCAAAAGGAAGGTCTCTACTACGACCTGTACAGACTGCAATATCAATGATCAGGGAACAGGGAACAGGGAACTGGGAGTAGCACAGATCGGAAGGAAATAGGAATTAGGAAATAGCCCAGAAAGAAAGAGAATAGAGAATAGCCCGGATGGTTCATTGAGTTTGTCATCCTTGCGAATGCGAGGATCCATGAAATTTAGAAATTGTATCGAAATGGACCTTCAGGAAAAGAGAATTATATAGAACTGTAGGGGTCCGCGTTAGCAGACCCATATATAAACAGAAGGGTTTACTGCCGCAAACCCCTACTTAACTTTAGCTTACCCTCCAAAACCAATCAAACTCAATAAAACCATAACATCTTAATCATCAAGCCATTATCGAAGAAAGTTTCAATCGTCCCTCGATGGTGGTTCGATGGTGCCTCGATCGTATTTTGATTGTCATGTTGGAAATAATATGGTTTTTCAGCAGGATCGGAGTCCTGCTCCACATTATATCCGTAGCGATGGCTTTAGCCGTCGTAGGGATGATTTCAATCATTCCATTCCTGCATGAACAGGATGAATCCTGTTCCCACGATTACTGAAGTAATCGCTACGAAAAAAAATACTTGCCGGGAATTGGTTCTTTTTTATCTTGTAAGTGAATACTTACTTACAGAGGTGAATATGGATTTAACAACCAGGCAAAAGGAAATCGTGCTGAACTCCATCAGCATCATATCCAGACAGGGAATACAGGATCTGACGATCAAGAATATCGCTGCTGCGATCAATGTCACTGAAGCTGCCTTGTACCGTCACTTCAAAAGTAAGAATGAACTGCTGATGGCAGTATTGAATTATTTCGATGATCTTTCGAGGGAATTGGTAGACGCTGCTGAACTGGAAGGGAAAACCCCGCTTCAGAAGATGGAATTATTCGTCATGAAAAGATATGCTCTCTTCATGAGTAATCCCGATCTGGCAAAAGTCATGTTTTCCGAAGTGTTGTTTGAAAATGAACCTGCTCTATCCGCAAAAATGCTTTCGATCATCCAGAGACACATGCATCAATTTTTAGATTATGTGAACCAAGCACAAACCCAGAATTATATTCGCAGTGATATCGAAGGGCAGCAGATATTCAGGATGATCATCGGCTCCATGAGGCTTCTTGTGACCCAATGGACGCTGAATGAGTTCTCTTTCCCACTGGAAGAGGAGGGAAGAAAACTCTGGAATTCCATTACCAAATTAATTCAATAAAATAGATAGGAGACAGCATGAAAAGGAAGATCATTAAAATCGATCCTGACAAATGCAATGGTTGTGGTCTTTGCATTCCGAATTGCCCGGAAGGTGCGATTCAGATCATTGACCAAAAGGCAAGGCTGGTAAGCGATCTTGCCTGTGACGGACTGGGAGCATGCCTTGGTCATTGTCCTCAGGGTGCGATCACGATTGAAGAACGTGAAGCGGAACCTTATGATGAGAAAATGGTCATGGTGAATATCGTAAAGCAAGGTGCTAATACGATCAAAGCACATTTGAAGCACTTGCATGATCATCAGCAGCATACATTTCTGAACGAGGCAATCCAATATTTGCAGGAAAATCACATTGAGATTCCCGAATATAAGGAACACCATCATGATCATCATGAAGAAACTGTTTCAAGTTGCGGTTGTGCCGGCAGTGCTGCAAGGTCATTTTCACATCATGAACATCATCATGGTGAGCCTGCCATGGCGATCCAATCTGAACTGAGGCAGTGGCCTGTGCAGTTGCACCTAATTAATCCCGATGCAGGATATTTTGCGAATTCGGATTTGCTGATTTCAGCAGATTGCGTACCTTATGCTTATGGGGATTACCATCGGAAGTTCTTAAAAGGGAAGATTGTTATCACCTTATGTCCCAAACTCGATCGGGATATAGACAGTTACGTCGATAAATTGGCTGAAATTTTCACAAAACACAATATCAAATCACTCAGTATCGTAAGAATGGAAGTTCCCTGCTGTGGAGGAACTGAGTACATTGTGCAGAAAGCACTGGAGAGATCAGGAAAGATGCATTTTGTAAAACTTTCAATCGTATCAATGCAAGGAGACATATTATGATCAGCAGGAATTGGAAGGATTCATCTCCGAAACGCGATATGTCCGGCGTCAAAGCGATCGAGATGTATAATCACGAAGAGGGTCAGATCATGCATTTGAGCATTGAACCCGGCAGTGAACTGAAAACCCACGTTACACCTGTGAATGTCGCAATGTATGTTGTAGAGGGCGAACCGACTATTTTTATCGGTGAAGAGCAACAGTCATATCCTGCAGGGACCATGGTGGAAAGCCCGAAGGATGTTCCGCATGCGATCAGGAACGACACCAAAGAAATCGTTCGCATGTTAATCATGAAATTACCAAGACCTCAAATAAAGTAAAGGAGATCAAGAAAATGAGTATGTTCTGTTATCAATGCCAGGAAACCGTTCGTAATGAAGGCTGCACCATGCGTGGTGTTTGCGGAAAGACGGAAGATGTTGCCAACATCCAGGATCTGATGATCTGGATCCTGAAAGGTACCGGATGGATCGTAGAAAAGGCAAGAGAATTTGGAAACCCGGATTTGAAGTATGCCGAATACATCAAGGAATGCCTTTTCGCAACGATTACCAATGCAAATTTCGATTTCAGCCGCTTTGAAAAGTTCATACCCAAAGCCATACAATTCCGGGACGAACTTCGTACAAAGTTCCTTGCTGATTATAAGGCAAAATATGGGAAGGACTACAGCGGTACCATGCCGGAAGCAGCAACATGGACATCCAATGATGTCAATGTCATGCGTGAAAAAGCAAAGGAAGTGGGTATTCTTTCTGTACACGAAGATGACATCCGCTCTTTACAGCATCTCATGCTATTCGGGCTGAAGGGTGTTTGCGCCTATTCACACCATGCCTCTGTTCTTGGTTACCAGGATGATGAAGTGAACCAGTTCCTGTTCTCAGCCCTTGCTGCAACCCAGGATCATGCACTGACAGTCAGTGACTGGGTGAACCTTGTACTGAAAACAGGTCATATGGCTGCGCAGACCATGGCATTGCTGGATAAGGCGAATACCGAGACCTACGGAAATCCGGAACCAACAAAGGTAAATATTGGTGTTGGGACAAATCCGGGAATTCTGGTGAGTGGACATGATCTGAAAGATTTGGATGAACTGCTTCAGCAGACAGAAGGAAAAGGCATCGATATCTATACCCATAGTGAGATGCTTCCTGCCAATTATTATCCAGCCCTGAAGAAGTACAAGCACCTCAAAGGTAATTACGGCAGTTCCTGGTGGCATCAGCAGACAGATTTCGAGAAATTCAATGGTCCGGTGCTGCTGACAACCAACTGTCTTGTCCAACCGAAGGACAGTTATAAGGATAGAGTGTTCATGACCAGTATCGTTGGATTTGAAGGTCTGAAATACATTGAAGACAGAAAACCCGGTCAGCAGAAGGATTTCTCCCCCATTATCGAAATGGCTCTGAAATGCCCTCCACCTGTTGAACTGGAAACAGGAGAGATCATCGGTGGATTTGCTCATAATACAGTCATGAGTGTTGCTGACAAGGTAATCGAAGGTGTCAAAGCCGGAAAGATCAAACGCTTTGTGGTCATGGCAGGCTGTGATGGACGCCATAAGGAACGTGATTATTTCACACAGGTCGCTGAGCAACTCCCGAAGGACACGATCATTCTGACAGCCGGTTGTGCCAAGTACCGCTACATCAAGCTTCCGCTTGGTGATATTGACGGCATTCCTCGGGTATTGGATGCAGGACAGTGCAATGACTCCTATTCCCTGGCAGTGATTGCCCTAAAATTGAAGGAAGCATTTGGTCTTGCTGATGTGAATGACCTTCCACTGTCTTTTGACATTGCCTGGTACGAACAGAAAGCTGTGGCAGTACTGCTTGCCTTGCTTGCCTTAGGATTCAAGAATCTGAGACTTGGACCTACATTACCGGCGTTTCTCTCCCCCAATGTTGCCAAAGTATTGGTTGAGAATTTTGGGATCATGAGAATAACAACCCCGGAAGAAGATGTACATGCCATGATGCAGGGAAAATAAATAGGAATATTCCATAAAAGTAACCGGATTATCGAAGGATGATCCGGTTTTTTTTATGCAAAAGATGATTAATATTGAATAGGAATGGTAATTGCCTTAAAAGCAGGATATCCTATATTTAAATGCTTTAGCGTCATGATACAGAAAAAAATGATGCTGTGACTGATGATTAATCAAAAATTGTTTTGACAAAAAATGATGGAATTGTGAAATCATAGTTTAATAAATGAAAACTACTCAAGGAGGATTCATGAAGAAAATACTGTTATTAGTTTTCACCTTAATGTGCATTGCCAGTTTAATGATGGCAACAACATCAAGAGTGACTCCCAAAGCGTCTTCCCCCTCGAATGATAGAGGAACAAGACTTGAGACGATTGCTTGGCAAGAAACTTTTGAAAATGGCCAGGGAAATTGGACTTATAACGACGCAACTTTACCGCCCAATATGTGGCACAATTACAACTCCACAGCAGATGGTTGGGTTTGGTGGATGGGTGATCCGGCTCTTGCATCCGGAAACAATATCGGTGGTTACTTGAGCCACCAGTATCTTGTTTTGGATACACCGGCGATTACCGTACCTTCTACTAATCCAACACTTACTTTCCGTCTGAAATACAACTGCGAATCACCATCTGGTGCTACAGCACCTTATACAGGATGGGATGCTTGTGATGTTCGTATTTCAACAAACGGTGGTACAACTTGGACTGTTATCAGCGGAACTCCAGCTTATAACGTTTCATCTGCTTATTCCTTCGGATTTGAACATGGTGAAGGTGCAAACGTCCCCGGTTGGGGCGGTGCTTCTACAGGCTGGATTAACGCATCCTTCAATCTGAGCACTTATGTTGGACAGAATGTCATGATTCGTTTTGCCTTCGCTTCAGACCCTGCATATGATACAACTGATAGTGCAGCCATGTTTGGTATGATGGTTGACGATATTGCTCTTGGCTCATACACAAATGACGGTTCAACCGCCGGTGGTTGTGTTGCCAGCAGTTTGGTTCCACTTGGTGGACAATTATGGCACCTTAGTGAAGCCACTGGTGCACCATCACCTACACATGTGATGAACTGCCAGAATGATCAGGGTTCATACAATGTTAACATGCTCGATTATGTTACCAGCCCGTCCATTGTCTTACCGGAATCCGGTCAGATCAAGGCTGATTTCCAGATCATGGGTAACTTCACGGATACAGGCGTATTCCCTGATGTAGATTATTGGGGATGGGAAATTTCACCTGATGATGGAATGACCTGGTATGCTATGAGCAATCCATATGGTGATCCAAATGGTAATAACTATGTTTACAGTGATGCACCGGATGTATGGTCTTCCGCTGTAGAAAGTTATTCTTTAGACGGTATGATAACAGATTATGCCGGTATGACCGTCAAATTCCGTATTTATTTCAAATCCAATGCGAATGTAAACGGCACAGGTGTCATGTTCGATGATTTCACGATCTATAATGTTCTATTCCTGCCTGCACCGACAAACCTGATCGGTTCAGCATCCAATGGACAGGTAAACCTTACCTGGACAGCTCCCACTTCCGGAGTGACTCCTGCAACCATCACATCTACGAATGAGAACTGGTCTTCCTTCGTTTCCGATGCTGAAGGTTATGCTATGAAGATCACCAATCCGAATACGACGGCAACCCAGATACATGCAGTCAATTTCATGCTTTATCGTCAGAACAGCATGCCTATCACAGGCACACCAACCATTCATGTTTGGGCGAACGAAGGTGGACTGCCTGGTACTGAATTATTGAACATACCCGGAATCGCCGGTATTGATAACTTCGCATGGAAATCTGTCGATATCACAGGCAATAATGTCATGATTCCAGCAGGTGGTTCTGTATTTGTCGGTATCAGTGACATCGATGCAGGTGACACCAATGCACAGGGTCTTCTTTGTGATGCAACAAGCACCGCAACAGATTCATACGCATTAACTAATGGTACATGGGCAACTTTGGGTTCCACATACACCGGTCTGATCAATTGCGGTTTATCTGCAACAGTCTGGATTCCAGATCCAAATGCTCCCGTACTGACAGGCTTCAAAGTCTGGCATGCTCTTGATTCAGGTGCTGAATTCACAGAAATTGCCAATATTACGAATACAGCAACTCTTA
>Ga0116171_10000683_pt1 | contig 35539 bp, 43 predicted proteins | sample AD_JPNHW2_MetaG_FD_89798 | JGI IMG/M metagenome (GOLD analysis project Ga0116171, IMG submission 89798) | Active sludge microbial communities of municipal wastewater-treating anaerobic digesters from Japan - AD_JPNHW2_MetaG | ecosystem: Engineered > Bioreactor > Anaerobic > Digestate | place... | reverse complement strand
TTTTGATTTCCATTTTTCTAACTGTTCACTATCTCTATTATTTACATAAGATTTACCACCATGTGAAAAAAAACCTTGATATTCAATATATAATTTTAAACTTGGAATATAAAAATCACAATTAAAAGGATATTTTTCACTTTTATATTGTCTTTGAACACCTTTATATTTTTCTAATAATATTTCATAAACTTTATCTTCAGGTTTTGATTTATTAAAACTGTTATGAAGCTTCATAGTATTATATCGTTTTGATTGTATATTTTTATCTAGTAACTGTGTTTCAAAACCATACTTCTCTAAACATGTTTGTTTATTTTTTATATCTCTATTTTTTATAAATTCACTAGTATATAATTTTTTAAACATATCAGTTTGAGCATAATTTTCAACACCATATCTCTCTAAATTTGTATGTTTAGTTTTTTTCTTATACTCATCTGTTGATTGATAATGTTCACAACCATACTTTTTTAAATTATCTTGTTTAATTTTATCTTTGATAATTTGACTTTGAAATGGATTTTCAACACCATATTTTTCTATAAATTTTAATTTAATTTTATTTTGTATCAATTTTTTATCATTACTACTTCTATTTAAATGCATCTGTTTTGATTGTAATGATTTATATTTTAAGTAGCATTCATTAGAGCATGTATTATTATATAGTGTTGTGTATGTTATTTCTTTACCACAAATTATACATTTAGGTCTTTCTGTAATGTTATTTTTAATACAATACTTTCTTTCACTAAAAGAAGCATCTTCTGGTAAGAATTTAGTATTATTCAAAATATAATTATATATTTTAATATGATGCAATTTATATGTTCTTTCTTTATAAGAATTTTTTAAACATATATTTAATTCATCAAATAATTTATCAACCATCTATTTAAAATGTACTTTGAAATGGGTTTGCAGGATCAAAATCAATAGTATCAGTTTCTTCAATCTTTGCTGCTTCAGTTATAATATCAGCATTGTCTGATTGAGGTGCATTATCTAAATTGTTTGCATTGAAATATTCTAATTTAACATCATCAAGTTCAGTTCCTGTTTCAATGTTTTCATTACTGTATTTCCATAATTCACATGTTAATTTCCACACATAGTTTTTACCCATTTGATAAAATTGAGCATCATAGTCTACAAATGTTATTTGGAATGCTCTTTTAGTGACTGGCCAAAATATCAAATCACCCTCTAGTGGTCTATCCATATCTGTTATTTTTTTGAATTCATCTTGATGAACCATAAATGAACTTTTATCTGAAATTGAAAAACCAAATTTAGCAAGGAAATCCTTATCACCATCAAAGCTTTGAGTGTTTTCAGGATACATTACAATTTCATAGACATCCTTAAATTCTTGAAATAAATCTTCACCTAATATGGTATTTTCATCTACTGCATCTCTCTTGATATAGTACATATTTTGACCGAATATGTTTATTGCTTCACCTTTTAATTTATTTAAAAGATTCTGTTCATTTGTGTATGAAGTGAAGTTGAAATGAATATTTTTAACCATAATTTATTCCTTTAATATATTATTATTTATAAATGGAGAGCCGCCAGACTCTCCATCAAGAAGAAGGAATTGTAGAATATTATACTCTACATTATTATTTATAAATTTTCATCTGTGGATTTACAATATTTGTCAAAAAGTGGTTCAAGATAATCCTCAAGACCTATATGGTCTTCAATATTATATATAATTGAATCGATCGACATAATTGCATCATCAACAGACTCTATATGAACACCATTAAGATCAGGGTCAAACATTGCACCTTCATCATCTTCATTATTTTCATAAAACAAATCATGAGCATCTCTTTGATCTCCACGAGGATCGTTTTGACCTGAGCTTCCGAAAAAATCATCTGTCAATGCATCATCTAATAAACTATCAAATAATTCAATAATTTTTTGACATTGCTTGCAATCTGAATCAACAAGAATCTCTTTAAGTTTGTTTAAATTTTCCTCCATTTAAACTCTCCTTAAACAATATTATCTTGATCTAATATTTCATTCAATGTGATTGTATAATCAGTGGTTAATAATAACCCTACAACTGAACTTGCAGATTCTAATGCAACACGAGTTACTTTAGTTGGATCAATGATACCGTTTTTCATCAAATCTACTAATTCATAATTGCTCTTAGAAAAATCTAAACCAGCATCTGAATGATTTTGATTTTTTAATAATGCATCTACATATTCAAATGATAAACCACAATTAGAACATAATGTTTTTAATGGTGATTTTAATGCTTCTCTTACAACTCTATAACCTTCAGTACCATCATCTTCTAATTTTAATGATGCTCTATATAATGTTGCACCACCACCCGGAAGAATACCTTCTTCTAATGCAGCTCGAGTTGCACACACAGCATCATCAACACGATCTTTCTTTTCATGTATTTCTATTGCTGTTGCACCACCAACAGTTATAATTGCAACACCACCAAGTAATTTTCCTAGTCTCTCATTTAATCTAGATTTTTCAGTTTTGTTTGAAGTTTCTTCAATCATAGTATTGATTTGTGCAACCACTTCGTTGAATTTAGTTTTATCTAGATTATCTATCGATACAATTTTACTTACATTTCTATTAATATTGATTTTAGCAACAACACCTAATGAAGCTTCTGGAATATATTTAGATAAATCATCACCTTTACCAAAAATAAAAGCTCCTGTTACTGCAGAAATATCATTATATACTGCATCTTTATTATGTCCAAAACCTGGAACTTTATTTAAACAAATTTGTAGTTTACCTTGCATTCTATTTGTAAGTGTGATTTCAACCATATTATCTGAGAAACCATCAGCAAAAATTACAATAGGTTTACCTTTTTCAAAAGCATAACCAATCATTTTTTCAATTTCTTTGAATGAACCAATCTCACCTTTAAACAACATTACCAATGAATTTTTAAATTCACATTCAAGCTTTCTTGTATCAGTCATAAAATATGGATGTACAAAACCACATTCAACTTGAAGACCTTCAGATTTTTCTACACTATAGCCGTTATTTGAGCTTTCTTCTACAGAAATAATACCATTCTTACCTACTAATCTAAATGCTTCAGTAATGGTTTTACCCATCTCCTTATCACCATTTGCAGATATTGTTGCAACATTAGTGATATCATCACTATCAATAGATACTTCTTTTGATTGAGATTTTATGATGTCAATAACTTTACCAATATTACGTTCGATATCTTTATTAAGTTGAATACGATTATTAGTATAAGGTAAAACTTTACAACCTTCATTGAATAAACTTTGAGCAAGTAAAGTTGCTGTTGTTGTACCATCTCCAGCTTCATCAACTGTTTTACCTGCAATTTTTTTAATTAAACTTGCTGCTAAATTTTTAGTTTTATCTTCTAATGTGATAGCACGTGCAACAGTAACACCATCCTTAGTGATAATTGGACCTGATAAAGTTTCAATCATTACATTCTTACCTGATGGACCAAGTGTTGATTTAACAGCATTAGCTACTGTATCAATACCATCTTTTAATACTTGTAATACATCTTTTTCTACATTTGTTGTATATTTACTCATAAGTTAATACTTCCTTCGCTTTATTAATAATTTTTTCATTTATTTGTTTTGTTACTTCTTCTGATACTTCACAAATTTGATCTGAATATCTTTGTTGTTTTTGCCAAGCATCCCAAGTCTCCCATTCCATATTATCAGGAGTCTCAAGAACTTCATGACCGTTAGGTAATACACTAATTTTAAAGACATCTGAATCAAATTCAATAACTTTCAAATTACAACCTTCAATAGTTGTATTTGGTTTTATAAATAATTTAGCTTTATCATAAAATGATTTACTTTTATTATCTGGTTTGTATGATGCTTTATCACCAAGTAATTCTATACAATTTATTAAAAGTGGATCACTTCTTTTTCTTTCAGATAATGTTCCATATAACAATGTATATGCTTGACCTATATCAGCTAAATTAAATAATCTTGTTAGTGCACCTAATGCTTTACGAGCATTGTTTCTAGTTTGTTCATCAGCATTATGTTCTAACCACTCACCAGCCATAATAGATAATCTAAAATCTCCAGTTCCTGTGTTTAAAATAATTTTGTGGTGTTTAGACATCTCTTTAACTTTACCAACTGACATCTGATTTGTATCTTGGTTTAATAATAAATCTTTTGATTTTATTTTTTCTTCTTTATTCTGCATATAATACATCTTCCCATTTTATTAATACATTATCATCAATATGTGTACTATAAAATTTAGATTTTAAAAACCAAACTTTTTCACCTTCTCTTAACATCTCAGTTGAATCATCAATATCATGAATAACAACAGTTGGGTTGATTGGTTGCATATAAATTTTACGAAAATCTTTTAATACAGTACCTGAACATAAATATTCTTCAGTTGGTGTATCCGTAACTAAACCAAAATCATTTTCCTTACGTACTCTATCAATTTTAACATATACAAAATCTTTATTTATTTTCATTTATACTTCTCCAACTTTAATATAATTAACACTTTTAATTTCACCATCTTTAATATTAAAGACAGTTTGTTCACAATCAGCAAGACTTGTCATCTTACCTAGACTATATTCATCAGTACCTTTAATAGTTCCATTTACAAACATTTTACCACCATTGAATAAAGGTATTGTTGCTGTTTTATGGAAGTGTCCAACTAATACATAATCAAACTTACCAACTTCTTGATAACCGTAATCTTCTAATGATTGCATTATACCATACATTTTTGCAGCTTTTTGTGCTAAACCAGCAATTGGTAAACCTGGAAAACCACCACCAGAACCACCTAAACAATCTCCATGTGTTTGTAAAATTGGAACACCAGAAATATATCTTAATTTGTACCAAGTATCAGGAACACAAATTTCAATTTTTTTCATTTCAGATTTATCAAAATATGATTTCACAATCATACCTAACAAATATTCCCAATTATCTTTAATTTTATTTTTAACGTATGGTTTACCAATTTTTGTTCTAGCATGATTACCAACTAAAATATCAACTGTAACACGACCATATTCACCTGTAACTTCAGCAACTTTAATTATATTTTCAATTAAAACATTCGATAATTTTATAATGCATTCTGTATCTGTGAGATCATTTGTTCTTTCAAGTTCATCATGAATTGAACCTGAAATCATATCCCCATTAACTAAGATATGAGCATCATTATATTTTGATTGCTCTAACATACTAACATATTCATCAAACAAATATTGAATTCTTGTTAAACCAATTTCAGTATTATAATCATTTATTCCATTTCCATTGTTAACTACTTCACCTAAATGAGCATCACTAATATGTAATAACAATGTTCCATCTTCAGATTTAAAATTCCTTTGACATTTGTATGTAATTGGTTTTCGAGAAACATTAATATTATTAGCAACAGTATCAGCAATATTACTGATAAATTCATCTTCATTTGATAAGTGTTCTGTTAATAATTTATTATCTCTACTTAATGATGCAATTTTTGAATTCTGTTTATATAAAACTTTCTTTGCTGAAATCAAATCTAATTTTTCATAATCTATTTCAAAACTTGTAGGTTGAATATCAACCTTATCTTCTAACTTAATATTTATAACTGAATTTTCTTCATAAAATGAATCAATGAAATCTCCATATGTATCAAAATTATTCATAAATGAATTTTTAAAAACACTCTTATTTCTATAATCATTTCTAGTTAAATCTTTACCATCATTATCATTTAATAATTGTTGATATTCAGCGAACAAATCGCTATTACTTACTTTCATTATTATTCCTTATCCTAAAATTATACAGTCGGCAGATACTCTGCCATTTACTGAAGCCTTAGTAGCTTTAATATTTATAAAGTTTTTTTCAAATTCTTTATTTGCTTTTTTAAAGTCTTTAAAAAATTCTTCAGGTTTTCTTATTTTTTTAGAATAAGAATTTGATTCTGAAAAGTTTACTATTGTAGTACCCTTAACACCTAGTCTGAAATTAGTTTCCGCTACATACTTTGTTAATATTCTCTTCTCAATATTATATATGAAAAGTTGTTCTTTTTCAAGTATATCAACCGGATTAATTGAAATTAATTTTAAATTATTATCTTCAACTTTATATTTAAGTTTAGAAATTAATTTATCTCTACTCATTGGTTTTTTAGCTTTAACTTTTTTAATCTTCAATGTTCTATTTTTAATTTGATTTGCTGCATCAACAATAGATTGTATATAATCTCTTAAAGCTTTTAATTCTTTATTGCTGAGACGACTATATGTTTCAACACATTGATCATCTTGTTTATTAATTGCTAAATTTATTTCTTCCAATTCATCTCTATATCTATTTATAATAGAATTTGCTAGTTGATTAGAAATATTTAATTTAAGAAATTCATCATAAAAATTTATTTCAGTTTGACTGTCAATATACTCTTCTAGTTGTGATAAAATATCTGCTGCTTTATTTTTAATTCTATCTTGGATAGTTGATTGTGTTTTTATAGTTTCATCAACATTAATATCTTCATCACTACTTTCTAATTCTTGTAATTTCAATTTTAAATAATCTATATGTTCTTGTGGAATTATACCACCATTATTGATAATTGTACATATATTGAATGTGTTTGTAAATTTATTTTCATTTACAGATTTGATATGTTTTGAATCTAACCTATGATTTTTATAATATTTAATAACTTGAGTTTTTGTTTGCTTTACATCATACATATAATTATACCAATTCATAGCTTTAATCATTTCAGTTTTAGATAATTCATGATTAAATTTTGGTTCTTCACCGTAAAAAGTTTTTTCATTTATCATTATTTTAATCCTTTTCTATATGTATAATTAATAGCTTCAACTTTATCATTATAAACACTATCTTTATATTTGTATTTATTTAATTTTCTATCATCCATTACTTCATTTTTTACAGATAATTCTTCTATTTCAGGTACATAATCTTTAACATATATTAAATTAGCATCTTCATTCTCACAACTATCACAACGTTGATATTTTTCTATGTTGGATACATATTGATCATCCATGTATGTGCATTTAATTATACCACATTTTTTACATTTAAAATAACAATTTTTTATCATCTATTTCACCTCTATGGAACTAAATCCAAATTTTTCTTTGTTTACAAATATTATATTATCAAACATATTAGCAACTTCTTTATGTGAAATGATAAATATGTTTTTATCTTTTTGTTCTTTTAATATATTTATTAAATCACCCATAGCATTATCGTCAAGGCTCGCGTCAAAAATTTCATCCAATGAAGATAAATTTGTTGATATGCTATTTCTCATACCTGCAATTATATTCCAAGTTATAATTAATGATATATCAACTCTACTTTTTTCACCAGCACTTAAATTTGCATATGTTACTGGATCTCTAAAATCTTGTAACAATGTTTCATTGAATTCATTATCCATATAAAAACTAAAAGGAAAACTAAATTTAACTAAATATTGATTTACCAAATTGTTTATAACTTCAATGTAGTTATCAATGATAGATTTCTTAACACCTGTCTCTGATAATACGTATAAACATTTTTTATAATTGTTAATATTCATTGTAAGTTTATCTAATTTTACTTTCAACTCACCAGATTCTCTTTTATTATCTTCAACATTTTTATTCAATTCATCTAATTTATTATTTGATTTTATTTTATCAATATTAGATTTTAATTCTTTTATTCTATTTAAATTTATATTAGTTCTATAATTTATGTTTGAAATATCATTATTTAATTCATTAATTTTTGATTGATAAACATTGAGTGCTTTTTTGTTTATTGAAATGTTTTCATTAGTTGTGTCAACAACAATTTTAATATCATTAATTTTATTTAATAATTTATTTTTATTTATAGATAATCTATCTATTTGTTTATTCACATATTCTTTATCTATATCTCTACCACATGTTGGACATGTTAAATTGTGTTCAAAAAATTCTAAATCTTTATTAGTATCTTTCAATCGTGTTTGACCAGCAAATAACAATTTACTGTAATCATTGATAATTTTATTATCTTTTTCTATCAACTTTTCAATTTCATTTTTTAAATCATATTGAGTATCTAATTCTTTTTTAAACTTTATATCGTCAAGTTGAAATTCATTATTTTCAAGAATTAATTTATCAATTTGAGTATTCAAATCATTTATATTTTCTTCAGTATTTTGTTTTGCTTCATCTAATTGTTGACTATATATTCTTAAATTATTATCTTTAATAGATTTTAAATTACCAATCTGAATAATATCATCTGAATCTTTTTTATTCATTATTTTAATTTTTTCAGACATTTTTGATAACACTGTTAAGTCAAGAATTGATTCAATAAATTCACGACGTTCTGCTGCACCTAGTTCAAAAAATTTAACATAATCATAACCAAGACATATTAATCTATTAAAACTTTTTGAATTTAATTTCAAAATATTTGTCTCTAAGTATGATTGAAAATCTCTTGAATCTCCATTCATATCCAATAATTTATCATTCTTCCAGACATTTAAAATATCCGGTTTAATACCACGTTCTATTAGATATATATCATTTGCAATAGAAAATTTTAATCTTACAACACAACCTTTTTTATTCTTATTATTTACTAAGGCAGATTTATTTATTTTGTTTAGTGCTTTACCAAATAATGCAAAATGTATACTTTGAATGATAGAAGTTTTACCACCACCATTTTTACCTTGAATAAGTGTTAGTTGATTTTTATCAAGTTGTATTTCAGTATCATAATTACCGTATGATAGAAAATTTTTCCATGATACATTTAAAAATTTAATTCTCATTCTTCTTCACTTATGCTTTGTTTATAACTAGTTTCTAGAATTGATATTAATGATTTATATTCATTCTCATCAATATATGCTGTCTTTGTGTATTTATCAATGTTATCCCAAACACTTACACCTTCATCTAATGAATCTTTTAAATTAACATCTTTAATATTATCAATGTTATTTGAAATCATTAAAAGATTTTCTGGTTTCAATTCATTTAATTTATTTGCAAGACTATTAACTTCATCCTTTGTTATTTTAGAATCATAGATTACTTTAATAATTTTACCTTCTACTTGGTCTCTATTTAATTTTAATGCTTCATCATAATTATATTTATTAAATAAAATGTCATTATTTTTTCTAATAGCTATAACATCTGTTTCTGTATCTAATATATAAATAAATTTTTCATCATCATAATCTATCCAAGTTAATTGATATGGTGCACCTGTATATATTATATTATTTTTTTCTGAATGTGTATGGTAATGACCAGAAAAAACCTTTACATATTTTTTAAAACTTGATTGGGTTATCTTTTCTTCAACTTCAGCAATTCTTGTTTTATCAAAAGGAAAACCATTGAATTCAAAATGACCAAAACAATATTTAGAATTTGAAGTAAATATAAAATCCCTAACATCAGCTTTATTTTCTTCTGACACCCAAGGAATTAAATCAACATTATTTACTGTAATTGGTTTATCAACAATATGAATATTATCATATTCATTTAACACTATTATATTATTTAATTTATCAGTGTTTCTATAATATAAATTATGATTACCAACAATAATATATAATGGATAATCTTTTAATTTATCATAAGCAAATCTTTTAACTTCATTTAATACATTTATATCTATAGTTGAACGTTTATCAAAATTGTCTCCTAATGAAACAATCATATCAATTTTTTCAACCTGTAATGTTGGTATAACAAGATTATTGTAAAAATCTTCTTGTTGTTTTAACATTCTAGGATTGCCATTTCCTATACCTGCATGTTCATCACCAATAATTAATATCTTCATAATTTACCTATTAAAGTTTGTTCCATGATCTTTTCCAATTGTATATTTATTTATTATATTCCAATCAGCTTTATCTTTATATTTTAAAAAAATAATTTCTTCTCTTGTTGCATATTTTATATTATCTTGTTTTAAAAGTAAATCAATATATTTTAATTCTGATAATTTTCTAACGATATAATTTTTTATTGCTTTATCATGTTCATCATATGTAGTTGTCTTTCCATCTAACATCATTAATTCTTTAAAATGAACAATATAATATTTTCCTTGTTTATGTAATAAGTAACAAGATGGAGATAAAACTTTGTTGTTAACATTCCCTAATCCAATTCTAGTTAATGTTTCACGAATCAAATTAAAATCTTTTAATAATTTAATTTCTGTTAATTTTTCTATTTCAATCATTTTCCAATTCTTCCACCTAGTTCATAATATTGTCTTAATTCAATCAATTCATCCGTTGTAATAAATTTTAAATATTCCTTGGCTCTTTTGCAATCAACATTATATCTTTTCATTATTAGTTCATCATCTTTAGTCGTTTTAATATCATCATACTCTAATTTCTTTTGCCAACCATAAGGTATATTTTCAAATAAAAAATCATAATGCATTTTATCAGTTAATTTAGTTTGACTGTTTAAAGCATTAATCACAAATAAACAATTTCTATATTTAGAAAAATATAAATTTAGAGCATATTGTGAATAACCTTCTAATGAACTTACTTTAGTTTTGGTTACTATACTTTTAATAAAATCTAAAAGATTCATTATACACCCTTTGACATTATCTCAGTTACTAATGCAGCTAATGTAATTTCAGGACAAGTTGCAATTGATGATTTGTAATTATAATCTGCAACAGTCAATATGAAATCATTTTTGTATTCTGGTTTTATAACATTATACATTTCATCATATATTCTAATATATATGTCTGACTTTTCATAGTTATTATGAACCCATCTTCTTAAACTATTAAAATCTTTTAACTTCATAATATTTAAAAGTTCATTAATATCATTATCCTGTAAATTAAATTCATTTGGTATCACATTATATGTAACTGAACCAGTCATAGAATATGTTTGTAATTCATTAATAATTCTACGAATATCCGGATAATAAGTTTTGATTAATGGTGGTAATATTTTTTCATCATATACAATATTTTCAGTATCTAAGATATATTTGCATCTTGATAATATACTATATGCTACTTGTCTTTTTTCATCAGTGGTATTTGCATCAATATTGAAAATTGGACATCTTGATAATAAAGGTTCAATAATTTTTTCAGGGTAATTACAGGTAAAAATAAATGAACAATTATTAGAAAATTCTTCAATAAAATTTCTTAGCGCTGGCTGTGTGCTATTTTGGTTGCTGTAATCGATTTCATCAAGCACGATACATTTTTTTGTTCCTTCCATTGAACCAGAGAAAACAAATTCTGACATCTCATTTCTAACTGTATCGATATTTCTATCTAATGAACAATTAATAAATAATGTATTATCTTTGCCAGATATAGTATGTGCTAATAATAATGCAATTGTAGTTTTACCAATTCCTGGATTTTTTGAAGCTAATGTCATATTAGGTATATTATTTTTATTTAATATACCTTTAATAATATTTAATTTCTTTTCCGGTAAAATTAAATCTTCTATTTTAGAAGGTCTGTAAAATTCAACCCATGGTCCTTTCATACTATTTTCCTTCCTCTAATGTTGTCAACAAAATATATTTTACTGCAATTTTAGAATTATAATTAGCAATAATTTTTGTCATTGGTATTTTTACACCACTGCTATTAACTCTTAAACCTATATCAAATTTATAATCTGAGGCATCTATTAACTTAATCTTATCTAATACTATATCATACATATTATTTGAATGTATATGGTCGCATTTAACATTTAAATTAAATTCATTAGCTGCTTGTTTTTTAGTATATGAACTTATGATGATATTTTCATTATCAATAGATTTTACTCTAATAATATCATTACCAATTTTATTTGATATGTCTACTAATTTTTTTAATTGATCCTTATTTAAGTAAAAATTAAAATCAGATTCAATAGTCATATCATCAAAATTATATCTATTTAATGTTCGTTCTTTAATTAATTCAATTGATGAAACTCTATATTTAATATTATAGTTTTCAGCTTCTATAATAATTTTTTTAACATCTTTCTCAGTCTTAATTGATATATCATTGTCTTTTGATAACATAGATATAATTGAACCAATATCGTAAAATGCAAACTCATCAGGTAAAAATTCAGGAATTGATACTTCAACAAAAACTGTCTTATCTAGTGATTTTGTTTTCAAAATATTTGTACCATCAAAATACATACTTGGATTAATTACATTGAAGTTCTTCAATATATCAATTATTTCTTGTGTTACTTTCATTATATTATTTCCTATTAACTAAATAAACTATCGATATCATCTTTAGATGATGAAGATACATTATTATTTGTAAATTTTTCTGTCATCACTTTTTGTACTTGACTTTTAACATCACCACTAAAAGTTTCATCATCATAAATTCTTGATTTAGCTCTATCAATACGTGCAGTAAATCTCATGTATTTATTTGGATCACCATATCTATTCTTTAATTGCTTAATCATTATTTTACTATCTTTAGATAATTCTTCACTATTAATAAATGCTAAGAATAAATCTGCGGTTTGTGGAACACCTACTGATTCAGATGTATTTGATAAATCCATATCATCTGTAGTGAATGCTTGTCTGTTGGATTGAGTTGCTGACCAACATGGAATATCATACCTAACTGCAATACCTCTTAATTCTTCTGCAACAGCTTTTATTATTTGATATGAGTTAGAATTTTTTGTTGAGTATCTATATGAGCCCAATAAATTTAAATAATCCACAATTAAAACATCTACATCAATTTTTTTCTTTAATTGTAAATCATCAATTACTTTTTTAATATCTAAGCATGTTATTGAACCTGCTGGCCATTCCTTAATAATTAATTGACCTTTACCATTACTTTTTAATTTATCAAATCTACCTAATGTGGACTGAATATTTATTGCAGCTAAATCATCTTGACTCACATCAAGAACATTTGCATCCAATCTTTTTGATATTTGCAAATCTGACATTTCACATGTTACATATAATACATTCAAACCTTGTTCTATAGAATGTATTGCCATATCTGTCAACCAAACAGTTTTACCACCACCTGTGTTTGACATTACAATATTAAGAGTTTTAGATTCAACTCCTCCATTTGTAACTATATTCAAAATACTTAAAGGTGTGCTATATTTTTTTATTTGATTTTTGTATGATTGTAATCTTGACTCTATATCGTCTGTATAACTATAACCAATATCATTTCTAAATGAAACTGCAAGAGCATCTTCTAACTCTCTTAATATATTATCATCGATTTTATCTTTGTCTTTTAATTTTGCAATACTATTATAAAGTGCAGTTCTAACAGCTTTATGTTTACAATACTTTTCAGTTTCCTCAACTAACCATTTATAATTCATATCATTTAATGGTTTGGAAACACTTTTTAATAATTCAACTGAATTTTTATATTCCTCGGTATCTGCATCACATAGATTATCAATACTAACTTTGATAACTTCTTTCGAAGGCATATCTTGATAATCTATAGAATATTTTTTAATTATATTCATGATAGTTTTATATTCACCATCAAAATATTCACTTCTGATGTGTGATATAACTTCGTTGAAATATTCTTTGTTATTAATAAGATTACTAAGAATTATAAATTCTAAACTGTTCATTATCTATCCACCGATCACATTAATTGATTTATTCATTATATATTGTTTTTATTAAAAAATAAATAGATAGGGATTTTTACATCCCTACCTACATTTAAATTAAGCTAAGTCTTTAAAAAACTCATCTTCAGTTGCAACTGAAACTTCTTCTTTAGTATTTTCAACTGCATCAGTCCAAGGAACATCATCAGAAACTGTTTCTTGTTTATTAATCACTTTTTCATGATTAGCAAGATTTTCTTTATATGATGTTGATACACCTTTAATAACATCTAAGAATTTATTTTCAAGTTCATCATAAGGTTTAAATAATTTTTCACTAGTAAATTCTTCTAATGGATATAATTTATTCCATAATGTATCATAAAGAGCTGAATTATTAACATCTTCAAAAATTGGACTTGGTGATTCAAAACTTGAATTTTCATAATTTAAAAATTCACCTTTGTTGCAAGTACGCATTTTAAAGTTTGCTCCACTCCACATATCAAAAACATTTACTGGAGTTTCACCTTCATATTGTGGTTGAATTTGACCTTGAATTTTGTCAAAAATTGTTTTTGGACAACGATATAAAAATACTTTACCTTCATTATCTGGTTTAGCAGGATCTTTAACAACCAAAATGTTCATAATGTAATTTGTTTTACGACTACGATCTTTTGGATAATTATTTTTATCTGCTTTCCATAATTCACCATTTGATTCACAAACCGGACATTTACGACCAATTGTTGTAGGGCAATTCTCAATATAAAATTTATTATTCTTTTTAAATGAGTGTGTGTGAAATTTTTGATATTCAAGAGGTTCTACTTCACCTTTTGAATTTTTAGCAGGTCCAATAAATCTAATTGTTGCTGCTCCTACTTTTGTTGTTTTATCATATGTTAAAGTCCAAAATCTTTCGTCTTTTTCATATGTAGTACCTTTAAACTTTTCTTGTAAATTGTTTAATCTATTACCACTTTGTTTTTTTAAATCTAAAATATCCATTTAATTTTATTCCTATTTAATTTTATTCACATAATCATAATCTAATTTATTCAAGTATTATAATCTAATTATTATCTAAAATATACTATTCAACTTTTTTTAAATTATTCAACTCAAATTCTTGTTTAAACATTAATGATTTAATGTCTTCATTTATTATTTTTTTAACATCAAATTCATCAAGTTCATATTCTTCTTGTATTTTTTGAAGTACATCAATGATTCTTTCATTGCTGTAATAGCTCATTAAAATACGTTTTCTTAATTCTTCTTTCAAATCTTTACACATTTGATTCAACTTTACTTTTAATAAATTCAGGAAACAATTCAAAAATAATTTTTTTATTTACACCTTTAATTTTTCTTGTTTTTAAACCTTCAAGAATTATATCAACATCTTTTTGATTAAACTCAACCATATATTTATCAAGTAATTTAACAATAAGTTCTTCATCTTCATGTTTGACAATTAAATGCTGATATAGTTTACGTTTTAAATCTGACCAATCTAAAACACCGGAACCATCTCTAACATATCTTGTTTCAACTACAAATTTTTTAGGTATACTATATTCATAGTTTTCATTAAAAACTATATCAAAGAATGATTTCAAATCCTTTTCTTTTGAACATGTATGTTGTATTGATTCGGCACTTGATTTCGCAAGTGTAATTTCATCTATAATTTTATATAATTTATTTCTCATTATTCTAATCCACTTTTTACATTATTATATTCATTGTAATAAAAACTTGTCAGTCTATGTATTGTTAAATAGTTACGTGTTTTCATACCAACAGTCTTTGATTGTTCAACAGCATCAAGAAAAGCTTTTTTAAATATTTCTAAATATTCAGATGGTATAAAATCAAAATTGATTAGTTTATTATTACGTTCATAATTTTTAATAATCTCATTTACATAAACTTCTTTAGGTAAATCTTTATCTTTTGGTTTTAATGTATCGTATTGACTATTAAAATATTCTCTAACTGTATCTGAACTTGTTATATCTAACTCTTCAAGAATTTGTTTAGTAACTGATTTTTGTCTAACACCTTCCATTAAGAAAACATTATCTGATGAATATATATTTGGAATACCATCAGAGCTATCACCTTTAATAATTAATTCTTTTAGTTTAGTTTGATCATATATAACATCTTCTTGTTTCATAAGTGACCATTGTTTTACATTTGGAAGTTTTAAAAGTTGCATCATATCTTTATCTGAAGATAAAATAATATGTTCCTCATTATCTTTTAAATTCTTTGAGCATAGAGCAATTAAATCATCAGCTTCAAGTTCATTAATTTCTAAAACAATAAATGGTAGATTTTCTTTGATTTCATTTACAATTGTTTCAAAATAATTAAAGATTGTAACCCAATCCTTACCATCAGCTTCTCTATTTTCTTTTCGTTTAGCTTTATATTGTTCAAAATATTTTTTACGCCAATTATTTTTTGAATCTTTACATATTACCATTTTACCATATCTATTCTTAAATTTGTTATTCAAGAAAAATATTCCATTTAAAATAGCTGAACGCATAGAATTTAAACCAAACTCTTCATCTGGTATTCCATATAATTTTAAATAAAATAAAGCATTTAAATCTAATAGTTGCATCTATATTTCCTTTTATTTATTGAGCAGGTCCAGATGTTCCGTTACCTGGAGTAACTAATCCATGTTTATGTGTTAATAATGTTACTGCACCTGCAATACAATCTACAGCTGTTAAAGTTGCTGTAGTTACAATTGCTCCAGTTACATTTTCAGTTCCGCTTATTGTAGAATTTCCACCCACAATTAAATTTTTATCAACTTTTAAATTTCCAGTCACTTCACCATCAGTACAATCTATTTTTACTGTAGTTGCTTTAACTGTTATTGACGTATCTTTCATTATAACTTGATTTGAATTTTTATCAACTATACTTATTGTTTCTGAACCATCAGTATCATCAATTGTTATAATATGTCCTGAACTAGTTTTCAATGTGTGTTTAGTTAAACTTGTATTTGTACTAATATCATCAGTTGATGGTATTGTTCCAATTACTAATGGCTGTTGAAAATTATTATCTAAAAATGCAACAATAACTTGTTGACCAACAACTAAATTATGATTCGATAAACCAACATTTTCATTTATAGAAAATTCATTTGTTCTTAAAACATAAGCCCATGGTAAATCTTCATCAGTAATATTATTGTAAATTCCTATAATGTTTACCTTAACACGACCTGATTTTAGTGGATCATTTATATTTCTAACAATACCAATATTAAACATTAGTTTCCTTTATTTCCAGCTCTAAATTTTCTATTAATAATTCTAGATTTGATATAACTTGTTTGAGATCTAAAATTTTATCTTCTAAAAATCCATTTTTATCTTTTAATGTATTAATTTCATTATGTGCTTCTTTTAAATCTTCAATTATATTTTCAAATTCAAGATCTGCAACATTATTTAATTGTTCAACATTATAAAAATAACTACTCATTTTAAATTTTTACAACCTCATGTGATAATTTTTTCTTACTAATTGTTTTAACATTATCTAATAAAACAATAACATATTCTTGTTTGTTTGTATCAATACCAACATTAGTAATAACACCTTTAGCAAAATTATTATCTTGTACTATAACAACTTTATCATTTATTTTTATTTCATTACCTAAAAAATCTTGCATTTAAATATCCTCATTTATTAATTCAGGTCCTTTTAAAACTTCTTCTAAATTAAATTCTTTATTTGAAGCACCATACATGAATGTTTGACTTACATATTCATTAATTTTATCAAGAATATCTTTTGTAAAATATTCTTCAGGATTTTCATTGATAGCTTTACCAAAAACCATTTTACCATTAACATCATATCTTGTTGATACTTTTTTAAATATACCTGCAGCTTCAGCTAAATCTAATAAACCGTAGAATTTTTGTAAACCGTTATCATACCTTAATAGAGCTCTAACAACCATCTTTTCTTTTGTAAATCTAGATTTGTATGCTTTGCATCTAATAATATTACCAACAATATCAGTACCATCTTTTTCTTGAGCTTTACCTAACATAATAATTGTGGATGCTGAATATTGTAATGCTTCTCCACCTGCTGGAATATCTTGTGGAAACATTGTTCCAATTTCTTTATATGTATGAGCGGTCACAAACATTGGAACATCTAATCTTCCAAGTTGAACTGTCAAAGCTCTCATTGTACCTTTAACAAGTTGTGCTTTAGTCATATCACGTTTATCTGTACCAGCAGCAATATCTTCAATTTCTTTAGCAGATGATAACATACCAAGACTATCTAAAACCAACATAATTGGTGTTCTTTCTTTGATTGATGTTGCTTCATATTCATCAAGTAATTGCTTTACTGATGTTCTAAATTCTTCAATTGTAGTTACTTCAATAATGACAACTCTACTTGAATCTATATCTCTATCATCTAACATTTTCTTAGATAGTGTTGATTCACTATCGTAATAAAATACCATTGCATTTGGATCTTTATCTAAAAATGCTTTAGCAGCTTGTAAACAAAACCAACTTTTACCTGTAGCTTTTTCACCACAGATTGCTGTAATTTTATTACCTGCAAAACCCTTATATATATCACCTGATAATAATGCATTAAAAATATAACAACCGCTATCAATCCAACTATGAACTACACCTGAATTTTCTTCATCTGCTGCAATAGATGCATTTGATTGTTTCAATACTTTTTCTAACCATGCTGATTTAGCCATTTAATTATTCCTTATATTTATTCACTTTAACATATTATATATTATTTTAATTCTGATTTATATATTTTCTATTTTAACAAATCTTCAATTTTTAAATTCATTTCACCGTTTACAGTTCTAACTTGTCCATCATTCATTGTAATTTTATCTACAACACTTGTTAAACCTCTAACTGTCACTGAACATATATTATATACATTGATGTATTCATTATGTCCTATAGCTAAAAATTTAATTTCAGGTTCTTTAAATCTTAAACCTTTATTTTTATTCATATCATTATCATCCTCTTCTTTAGGTTGTTGAACTTCCTCAACAATAATTTTAGTTTCTTTGTTGAGTAATGATGATGGTATTGAAGTTGGTCTATTAGCTTCTTCCTTCATATATTCATCCATCATAGTACTATCTAATGTATTTTTTAACATTTTTTATTCTCCAATGTTTATATCTTTATTTATAAATAATCACTATCATCTAATTTATCCATATAGTCTAATGCAAAATCAGATGTTATATCCTCCATACAATCACTCATACTAATTGTTCTATAGTAGTCTTGTGAGTGAAACTTAACATAGGCTTGTTTCTTTTCAGTTGTAATTCTTCTGATAAATGCATATCCAATTAATTGTGAGAAATATGAAAATGCACCATTGTTTGTTTTAACTTTAGAAAAATTATGCATGTATCTAAGACTTTGTTCAATACCATCACCAATCATTTCTTCTTTCCAAGTATAAAGATAAAATTTACCAGAACTTGCTAATTTATTTGATATATCTAATAAGCATTGTCCAATATAATTTGATGGTGTTAATGTTTTCTTTAAACCATTTTTTGGATCGTATTCTCTCATAACTTTTTTATATTCATTCAATTCCTGAATTGCAGCATCTTTAAACTTTGATAGATTCAATTTATCATATCCAGCAAACATATTTGCTTCTCGCCTATCAAAAGCTTTTGTAATTACCTTCATTCTATAATCAAAGTAAATGTCAAATATCTTCCACCAATCATCATTCATCTCTGGAATACAATCCATTTCCTTAACATAAAAATCATAAATTTCATTATAAAATTTTAAAGGATTATTCTTTTTATTGAAATCGTGTATCTCATCTGTAAACTTTTTATTATCTATATAATTATATGCCATATCTCTAAACCAAACTTTCTGTTAAAACTGTTAAACTATTTTTAAAATTAAACTTATCATACATTTTTTTACGTTCTTTATAATGTTTGAAAACTGTATTTGTGTAATTGAACTTATCAACAACATCAAATAAATTGAAATGATCTTTATCATTACATGTTCTTAAACCTCTACCAATACTTTGAGGTATCGTAACATCACTTTTAAGTGGATCTGCAAAAATAATATTATGTAAATTATTTACTGACCACCCAGTAGATAATAATTTGTATGTTGATAATATTATTATATTATCTTGTTTTTCTAATTTTGCTTTAATTTCATCACGATCTTTTATTTTAGTAGATGAATCTATAAGATATATTTCTTTATCTTTAAGTCTTTCATCTTTTTTCATTTTATCAAAAATATATTTAGAATGTTTAGCAACTTTAGTAAATAAAAATAAACTATTATTTTTTACTGTTCCAAGTTTTACAAGTAATTCTTGTCTTCTATTTGAACCTTGAATGTAACTTAATTCATCTTGATATTTTCTTTTAACATTTTTTTCTTGAGATATATCATAATTTAATTGTATACATTTAATATCAATACCTGTTATATAATCATTTTGTTTTAACTCTTCATAAGTTGTTACAACATTATGGTTAATAAATATACCTAAAATTTGTTTTTTAAATAAAAGTTCTTTTGGAACTGTTCCTGTAAAACCAAATCTATATTTAGAATTAATACAATATGTTAAAATTTTATTTAATTCTTTTGCTTTAGCTCCTTGAACTTCATCACATATAACAACTTTGAATTGATAGAAGAATTCTTTAGGTAAATCTTTAAGTGATTGCCATGTTGAAATCAAAGTGTTTGAAGTTTCAATAAGTGATTTATCTTTACCACTATAAATTTTACAACAATTTTCTTCAGTCTTCCAACTATTAAAAAATGAATAATCTTCAAAATCAGAATACATTTGATTAACTAAATTAATAGCAGGAACTATTAATAATATTTTTTTATCATTTAATATAGGTTGAAGATATCTAATTAAAGTATATATAACTAAAGATTTTCCTGAAGATGTAGGAGATTCAATTAATTGTTTTTGATTTTTAATACAAAGTTTTAATGATTCTAATTGATAATCTCTGAATGAAATTCTAGAACGAATATTAGTTTGTCTATTTAAAGTGGATAAATCTAGTTCATTTATAAATGAATTTAAAGATTCATCATCTACATCTATTGAATTAAATGAATCTTCATTAATTAATTCTATATTATTGTTAATACAAAATTTATTTAAATCATTTAATAAACCTCTGTATAAAAGATTATCTTGTTTAAATAATTGTATGAATCCATCCCAAATTCCATTTTTATAACGAGGATCAAAAAAGAATGAAGGAGATCTAACTTTAAAATAAAAAGTTAATTTATTTAAAGTTTCATAATCAGAATCTATGTAATAGAAGATTTCATTATAAGGTTTAATTTTAATCATTAAAATACTATTAATATATTGTTTATAATATGATTATTATAATATACTTTTATACAAAAATAAACTGTATTGGTTTAATAAATATCTATTAAACATAACTATCCATTAAATCTAACTATATAGTATTTTATAGTTATTATTTATTTTATTTTATTATTTTACTTAGAGATTTTTTATAGTATTTACCCTACCAGGAAAATAAAAAATAAAATTTTTTAACTAAATTAAGTATAACCATTATTTAAATGGTAAGGGAGGTCAGCCTGTCTCCTTTTACATACTCTTATCTGGCGGTTTTATCTTTTCTCTATAAATAGATATTCTAAATAATTTAGTAGGTTTAGAAAGGATAATGTTGTTGTGTAGGTGAGTTTTTTAATAATAAATCTGCTTTCCCTCTGTTCTAACTAGCTTTTGGCATCATTAGTTGGGTTGTCCTCTCAGTCATTTTTATTATTAAAGCTTATATACACAGCGCAACGATCTTGCTACAATTTTGTACAGTATAAGTTTCATACCGAGAACTATCTTAAAAATATTGATTATTAATCCATTATTTTCATTGTGCGGTATGAGTAGCTTTCTTTGTGGTTTCGGACTACACCTCTGGATTTAAAAAAATTAATTTAATAATTTATCCAGCTATCCTAGCTGTTCACAGCAGAACCACTATAATCTGTTAATTTGTAATTATATATTATTTTAATTCAAAAATAAATAGTTTCTAATTTGTAATTAATTTGTCTTCAGATTCAGCTGGAATTGATGCTAAATATAATGAATATGCAGCACCATCAGAGATACCTTTTAAATAAATATATGATATTTCACGTAATTGTACTGATAAATCTTCTTCTTTAACTAATTCACCATCTTTTTTGTCTTCATTGTAAATGTAAACTCTTGTTGATAATTTAGGTTCTTGTTTGTTCACATCAGTAACAACTTGATTCAATTCGTATCCTGCAGCAACACAATAATGTTTGCTATCAAAATCCATTTCAAGTTGTCCAATAATAATAAAATTTGCCATATTAATTCCTTTTCTTAATTTGTTATTTTTATTTATAAATAATAGTATATTAATATTTATAAGAATTTTTGAAAAAATGACAATCAATAGAAATTATTATCAAGGTCGACATTTTATTACAATCAATAAATTGCCAACCACACAATTTTTTATTCAAAAAATACAAATTCCTGGTATAACAATTGGCTCAGCTATACAAGCAACAAGATTTGGAGATCAACCACTTCCTGGAGATAAAATTGCATATAATGCATTAAATTTATCAATAATTGTTGATGAAGATTTACAAGTTTTGAAAGAAATTAAAAGTTGGATTAATGAGAATGCACCAACTGATACAGGTAATTATGATTATAATATGTCTGACATAGTTTTAAATATTTTAAACAATAATGATAAAGAAAATATACAAATATTATTTAAAAATTGTTTTATAGAACAAATGAATGATATTCAAATAGATACAACAAACCAAGATCCAAGCAACCCATACATATTAGATTGTCTAATTAGATATGGAACATGGGATTTTATATAAGAGGTAAATATGAAATATATTACAGAAGCATACAAAGATAAACTTACTTTTACAATCAATGAAGGTCAATTCAAAGGTGTAAAATATACATACAATAAATTATCATCAAATGGTGAAATTACATACACTATACTTGAAGGTAAAAAATTAGTTAATGAAAATAATAAATTATTATTTGTATCTGAGATAAATGAAATACTAAATAAAAAATTAGCAAAAATCAAAAAATAATTTTCAAAATTATACAAATTATAAATAATAATATGAATAGCTTCCAAAATTTGGAAGCTTTTTTATTACAAGGTAAACCCTGAAAAGGAAATAATTAACATGAAAAAAGAAGCTGAACTTGATTTGCTTAAACTCAAAGAAGGTATTGCTGTAATGAAGAAATTCAAGAAACTTAACGAAGAAGTTGAAGACGATGAAATCGTTAACACTGAAGTTGTTCCTGAAGTTCCAGCTGCAGAAATTCCTGCTGAAGAGAAAGACAAAGAAGTTGCTAATGAAGCTGAAGATTTAGAAGATGAAAATTCTGAAGATGATGCCGAAGATTCTGAAGAAGATTATGAAAAATTATCTGAAGAAGAAGAAATGGCTGCTGCTGAATTAGACGACAAACTTGATGATGAAAAATTAAGCGAATCTGTAAAGACTAAAATTAAAAAGCTTCTCAGCATTAAAGAAGCTAAACAAGTAAAAATTTTGGAATCAAAATTTGCTAAATATAAGAAATTATACGAAGCAGAATCTGAAGAAAAACAAGATGCTTATTTGTCTTCTGTTGCTGATGAATGGCTAGATCAAAATAGAGAAGCTGTTGAAAATTCAATCAAAACTAAAATTGCTGAAGGTTTTATTGAAGATTTTAAAGATCTTATGAAGAAATATAACTTAAATATTACTGAAGAAGAAGCTAACTTAGCTGATCAATATAAACAAGAAAATGATGAATTGAAAGATGAAGTTAATCAAAAAGTAACTGAATCAGTTCAATTAAAAAGACAACTTAAAGAAGCTAAAAAAGCTGCATGCATTCAAAAAATGTTACGTGAAGCTGTTGAAGCTGGTGTTGCCAAATCAGAAAGAATTAAACTTCGCAAATTAGCTGAAGAAGTTGAATACAACGATAATGATGATCAATTTATTGATGATTTAGATCGTAAAGCAGATTCAATTGAAGAAGATGATAGTGAAGAAATTCCATCTGATAATACAAAAGATTTAGATATTGTTATTCCAGAAGAACCTAAAGATGACGAAATAAAAGAGCCAACTTTAGACGAAAGAATTAACAATTTTTTAAATAAATAAAAAAATTAAAGGAAAATAAAATGAGTGATAAATTACTTATAAGCGAAGAAAAAATTATCGACGCTAAAAAGATTTTTGAAGCATCTGAAGATAAAGGTTACAGCCATAAAGACCGTACTTTAGCTATTATGCTAGAAAATCAAAAACAAGCTACACACTCAGCTAGAAAAGAAAATCTTGCTGTATTGTTTGAAGCTGCTCCAGTATCTAACACAACTGGTGTTTCTGGTTATGATCCAGTTTTAATTAAAATGTTGAAAAGAGCTCTACCAAACTTAGTAGCTTATGATGTTATTGGTGTACAACCAATGAACATGCCTACTGGTGTTGTTTTCTACGAAAAAGCTCGTTACACATCAATGACTGGTGATATCGCTTTAAAAGATGAAGCTTTAACTGGTTTCTCTGGTGATAAAACAGTACAATCTGGTGATACTCCAGCTACTCTTTTAGCTGCTACTCCAGGTGCTTATACAGTTGGTTCAGCTATGGCTACAGCAACTGCAGAAGCTTTGGGTGATGGTACTTCAAATTGGAACGAAATGTCTTTCAGTATTGAAAAAGTAACCGTTACTGCTGCTTCAAGAGCATTACGTGCTGATTATTCAGTTGAAATGGCTCAAGATTTAAAATCAGTTCATGGTTTAGAAGCACAAGCTCTTTTATCAGATACATTATCAAACGAAATTCTTTGTGAAATCAATCGTGAAGTATTCCGTAAGATTTATATCAATGCTAAAAAAGGTATGGCTTCAACAACTACTGCTGGTATTTGGGATGTAGATGCTGACTCACAAGGTCGTTGGTTCCAAGAAGATGCTGTAAGTTTAGTATATAACTTAGGTAAAGATTCAAATGCTATCAATTACGATATTCGTTTTGGTCGTGGAAACTTCTTCATCGTATCTGCTAACTTAGCTGACGTATTAGCTGCTGCTGAAAAATTAGAAACATCAAAAGTGTCATTAGGTGACATCGATGGTGCTGGTAATACTTTCTTAGGAACAGTTGGTCGTTTCAAAGTTTATATGGATCCATATATCAATGATGCTGCAACAAGCTTTGCTTGCGTAGGTTACAAAGGTCAAACAGATCTTGAAGCTGGAATGTTTTACTGCCCATATATTCCACTTGAAATGTATGAAGCTGTAAGTCCAGTGACATTCCAACCAGCAATTGCATTTAAAACAAGATATGGTTTGGTTGCCAACCCATTCTCTGGTTCTACAAGTGCTACTTCAGGCTGGTTTAGAAAATCGGAAATCTCAGGATTTTAGGATCTTAATTTTAGATTTACTAAAGACTACAAGAAAGAGAGGATTTTATATCCTCTCTTTTATTATGTAAATTAAAACCATTTACTTTTGCATAAAAATATATTATAAATAATATTATGAGAGGAGGTCGGTTCTCCTCTCACTTTAAACCGACTAAAGGAACTAATATGATTATCAGAAACAATTCTGAAAAATATTATATCAAATATTTTTTAAATGAATATCAATACATTATTGATAATACTAAATTTTTACCTGAAAATTCAACATTTTCAGAAAGAAAATATTGCATAAAACATAACATTATAGAAAGACCTAAATGTCCTATATGTAATACTGAATATTTAAAATTTAAAAATATAACAACTGGTTATAATTCAACATGTTCAAATCAAGAATGTTTTAAGAAAAATATATCTAATAAAGTTAAAAATAATTTAACAGATGAAAAAAGAAAGAAAATAAGTTTAAAATCTAAGCAATCTTGGAAAAATAGAAGTTCTGAAGATATTTTAAACAGAACATTAAAACAAAAACAAACTAAATTAGAAAGATATGGTGTTGAAACTTATAATAATACATCTAAAAGAAAATCAACAAATTTAGAAAGATATGGTGTTGAATTTGGATTATCTAATGAAAATATAAAAGAAAAATCACGTGAAACTAAATTAAAAAATCACGGCTTTGAATATTATACAAATAGAAATAAAGCTATTAACACTATGATTGAAAAATATGGTGAGAGTTCATATGCTAGAACCGATGAATATAGAAAATTATTTAATAATAAAGAATGGTTACATTCTAAACTTCAAAAAGAATATGAAACTAAAAAGAAAAACAACACATTCAACAGTTCTATTCCGGAAGAAAAAACATATTTTAGCTTATGTTGTTTGTTTCCAAACCTAACAATTGAAAGACAATATAAATCTGAATTATATCCTTTCAACTGTGATTTTTATATTAAAGAAAAAGATCTTTATATTGAATGTAATTATTCATGGACACACAAACCTGTATATGATAAATATGGTATAATTTTATATGATGAAAATAATCCTAAACATGTTAAAATGTATCAAGATATAAAAGATAATGTTGGTGGTTATACATTAGACACATGGACAACTAGAGATCCACTCAAAAGAAAAACTGCAAAGGAAAATAATTTAAATTTTATTGAATTTTTCTTTTATGAAGATTTTTTAGATTGGTGTATAACACAAAAATATGAAAATTATGTTGTTATACCGTATATTCCAAATTATAAAAAATTCTTAAATAAATATAATGATAAGATTATATTTTGGGATTATGAATGGAATAATAAAAACGAAATTTGTAAGTCTATTTTAAACAAAAATAAAAATGTTATTTATGCTCGTAAATGTGATGTTAAAGAAATTTCATCTAAAGAATCAAATGAATTTCTAAATTTTAATCATATTCAAGGTGCAGCAAATACATCTATTAAATTAGGTTTGTTTCACAATAATGAACTTGTTGAAGTTATGACTTTTGGAAAACCAAGATTCAATAAAAATTATCAATATGAACTTATTAGACTTTGCAGTTTATTAAACACAACTATAGTTGGTGGAGCTGAAAAATTATTTAAATACTTCATTGAAAATTATAAACCAAATTCAATTGTTAGTTATTGTGATAAACGAATTTTTAAAGGTGAAATATATAAAAGACTTGGATTTGAATTTAAATCCTCATCTGAATCAAATTATAATTACATTGGTAGATATAGTGGAAGTCGCATAAAATTTCAAAAATTTAAATTGAAAGATATACTTGAAGAATTTAATCAAAATGAATCTGAGTTATGGAATATGGAACATAATGAAAGCTATCCAGTTTATGATTTAGGTAATGATACTTGGATATGGAAGGAATAAAATGGAAAATTATCATACTGATATATTGTTTAATAAAACTAAAGAACAAGTTTTAGAACTATGTAAATCAAATCCTCTTCCAGGAACTAATAAATGGCCTGCAGGTCACCCAATTTGGGATTGTAATGTTGCAAAAAAACCAACTCCAAGAGATGCATGGAGCAATGAATTTTATTTAAATCATGCAATAAAAAATTTATTTTGGATAACTAATAAATCAATCATATTAAATCAATATCCAGATTTTGTTAAACGTATTAAGAATTCATTTGATAATAAACAAAAACTTTTAGAGGAAGTTCAATTAAGATTTACAATTGCAAAAATTGCACCAAAAGTAACTGCATTGATGCCAAGTTATTTTGAAAGAGTTTTAGAAGAAACTGAAATTGATATAAGTAATGGAATTTATTGTCCAATGGCAGGATTTTCAGGCATTGTTGAAGGTGCTAAAAGATGGTTTGAAAAACATAATATTGAATATAAAGATAAGATAGAAGCATATGATATTAATCCAAATCTATGCAAATGGTATAATTGGATTGTTCGAGATGTTTTAGCACAGACAATTATAACAGATAAAACAGTATTTGTTTGTCCACCTTTTGGTTTAAATACTGAGAGATGGAAAGGAACACCAGATAATATGTATTATGATTTTGAAGAGTGGGTTGTATTAATTAAAAAACATATAAAAGCACCTAAATATATCTTCATAGGTCCAGAGAAATCAAAACCTGCTACTAGATATTCATCAGGTAAAACACCATCAGGTTTATTTACAAAGAAAGTTGGTATTCAATTTTATCCTGAATATTGTTAAAAATTATGTTTATTTTTGAATAAAAATATATTATAATATGTAAAAATATTAAGGAGAACTATTATGTTGAAAAAACCTATAACAAATGAAGAATATTTAGCAGCCTTGCATTTTGTTCAAAATTGTAAACAAACCTATCCTGAATTAGATTTAATGGAAGAAGACATTCAAGATTGTTTCAACAAATCATTAAATATAATCACAAAACATCAAGATCAAATTAATAGAGAACAACTTAAGGAAACAAAAGATATTCAATCTAAAAAAGGTTTGGGTAAACTTCAAAGATTTAAAGCTCAAGCATTAGAATGTTTAAAATTAGGTGACAATGGTGAATTTATGGAATTAACACTCGAAGTTAATCGTATGAAAAATGAATATGCTAGAGCTAAATATAGTTTAATGTTAAGTGAAGCAAAAAGAGAATTTCAATTATATTTACAACAAATCAATCAGAGATAATAATATGAAAACAAAACGTGAACAAATTTTAGATAAAGCACAAAAATTAATTTGTGGAGAAAGATCAAATGTGTATGGAAATCCTTTGGATAATATGCAACATACAGCAAATTATTGGAATAATTATTTACAAGGAAAATTAAGTAAACCAATTACAGCACAAGATGTTGCTTTGATGATGGTGTTAGTTAAATTTTCAAGGTTAAATAATACACCAAATCATTATGATTCTATTTTGGATAGTGTGGGTTATATGGCAATCTCAGCAGAAGCTTTAGATGAACCTAAGCAACAATAACTCTTGGATTAGCTTCAAAATTCATTATTTCTTCTTTTAATGAATCAAGTTCTTTATTAGCTTCATCTATGATATTTTTACTATCAAGTTGAGTTCCACCTGGTAAAGTTACACCATTATATTTACTTAGATTTTTACCCCATTGCTTTTGAATCAATGCAGTAGTGTATCTTTTTAAGAATATATTATCCCAAAATCTTGTATTCGTTTCTGGGTCTATTGAAACATAACATTTTATAAGAATGTTTTTTGTGTCATCATTTGTAAATGTTGTTGACCAATCTAAATCTATATAAAGTTTCCCTGTTGAATAACTAAATCTTGTTGGACTGAATGCATTTAAAACTGCATTTAAAGTTGCTAAATTTAATTTTGAAAAGTAAAAATTTGAGATTGTTGTTGTAGGTGTATTGATATTGTTAATCATACTGATTGTTGACAATTTGAAAACATTATTCAAAACATTTCCAATATAAGATGTATTATAAAGAACATCAGTAACAGAAATTATATCATTAGGTAAAGTTACATATCTATTTGTAAAATCTTCATCAGTTAATGTGTATTTGTAATATGTTAATGTTGAACCTTCATATAAAAATTCTTGACAAAATTGAATTGCTTCATCAATTCTATCTTCAACTTGATCATCAGAAACGTTAATTTCTATAACACCATCACCTAAACTTCTTAAGCAATATGATTTGAATTCATCTCTTGTTAAAATATTATTTTTCATATTTATTTCCTATTCTGTAATAACTGTTGGATATAGTTCATCTAAAGTTACATCACTTATTGGTGTATCCCATGGCCATATCCCGAGATCCACTTCTTTAATCTTTTTAGCAACTAAATCATTTTCACCAGTACAGTATAACCAACTTTTCAATGTAAAATTCAAAGTATAAAATAATGGTTTAGTTGTCTTAGAATCAAACGGAGTGTCAAATGTATTAAATTCTTCAAAAACATTATTTTTTAATGTTACAGATACATCAACTTCATTTTCTTCAAGTTCTTCATACAATTTAACTGTTAGATTTAAATCAGGTTTAAATAAAACCACAACTTGTTCAATAATTTGTAATAAGTCACTTTGATGAACTGCAGCAATATTCAATTCAAAATCAAAATTATATGGTACTTTATTATATTCAACAGTTAATTCATCATTAAAAGAACCTGATATTACATTATTTCTATTTAATTGTCTTGTTAAATCGTAATATATATTTTTTAATGCAAAACCCATAGCAGGTAATACTGCCTGTACTTTAACTTGATCTTGATTAGTTAATTTATTTTTTATCAAATAATTGAAACTTTCTTTACCTGCATAAGTTATTGGAACTTTGATAGTTTGAGTAACAGAGGTATTAGTTGATTTTATTCTTGTGATACTAAGATCACTAAAGATATTACCAAATAATGATACATTTTTTTCTGCTATTTTTAAATATTTTACTGACATAATAATTCCACAATTTAATATATTATTATTTATAAATAATATTATAATACACAAAATTTTTACAGGCATAAAATGAGCTTTTTTGATAATATAAAAAATAAATTTGGTTTAAGCATAAATTCAAAAAATCCGGATAAATCAAATCCATCAAAAATACTAGCTGCAGATGAAGATGGTGGTTTAATAGTTGATTCAGTTGGACCAGCTTTTTCATCAAGAGTATTCAATTCAGATTACCTATATGATGATGAATCAAATCTTATAAAAAAATATAGAGATATGTCATTAAACGTAGATTGTGATAGAGCAATCCAAAATATTGTTAATGAACTTGTTAATATAACTGATGATAATCAAATGCCGGTTTCAATAAATTTGGATAAAATTGATGATATTATATTAGATCCTGCTTTAAAAGAAGATATTGTTAATGAATTTAACAATATTTTAAATTTAATCAATTTTAAAAATAATGCAGCAAATATTGTTAGAGATTGGTATATTGATGGTAGATTATTCTTTCAAAAGATTGTTGATAAAAGTAATCTTAAAAAAGGTTTGATTGATTTAAGAAGAATTGATGCCTTAGATATACGTAAAGTTAAACAAGTTGAAAGAGAAGTAGACCCAGAAACAGGTGCTGTTATAATTGAAAAAGAAGTTACATACTTCTTATACTCTCCAAATGGAGATCAAGCAGGTTTTGCAGGTCAATCATTACTATTAAGTCAAGATGCTGTTGCATATTGTCATAGTGGCTTATATTGTTATAAAGAAGAACCATCAAATAAAAATCTTAGAAACACAGCAGGTGCAATGAACAATAAATTCATTGTTAGTTATTTACATCCTGCAATAAAACCGTTAAATCAACTATCAATTCTTGAAGATGCAACAATTATATATCGTATTTCAAGATCATCTGAAAAATTGATACACTATATTGATGTATCTGGTTTACCTAAAGCTAAAGCTGAATCTGCTATGAAGGAATACGTTCAAGAATTTAGAAATAAAACAAACTACAATTCAGTAACTGGAGCTGTAGATACAGATTCAAGAGCAATTTCATTACAAGAAAATATATTCATTCCAAGAAGAAATGGAAGTAACACTGCTGAAATTTCAACATTAGCAGCTGGTCAAAATTTAGGTGAAATTGAGGATGTATTTTATTTCCAAAAGAAATTATATAAATCATTAAAAGTTCCACTATCAAGATTGAATGATGAGGCAGGAAGCTTCTTAGGTAGAAGTTCAGAAATAAACCGTGATGAATTAAATTTTTCTAAACATATCAATCAACTTAGATCAAATTTTAATACAATGTGGTTAGATTTATTAAAAACACAGTTAATTCTTAAAAATATAATCACATTAGCATTATGGAATAAAATATATAAACAAATCAATTTTGATTATTTATCTAGTACATATATTACAGATTTAAGAAATCTTGAAATGTTATCTGAAAAAATATCAGTTTTAGATAGAATTGATAATTATGTTGGTGAAGGTAAATATTTCTCTAAAAATTATGTAAACAAAACTGTGTTAGGTCTAACCGAAGAACAAGTAACTCAGATTGAAGATGAAAATAAAGCTGAACCTGTTGCAAATCCAGATAATCCAAATAATGAATTTGGAAACAATCCAGATGAAATTTCAACTGAATCAGATGAACAAGTTATTTTGTAAAAACAAAATTATATAAATAATTATATATAAAGATTATATTATAAGGAAAAATTAAATGGTAAAACTTGATGAATTTCGTCAAAAATTAGCGAGTGGTGGTTTTCGTGGAAACCAATATAGAGTGAGTATTCCATTCCCATCGTTTGCAATATCTGGTGATGCTGAAACATCATTACAATTCTTATGTATTGCTTCATCAATACCAGGACAAAAAATAAATGCAATTTCAGTAAAATATCGTGGACAAACGATCAAAATAGCTGGAGATAAAGAGCCAGCTGCAGCATGGAGTGTTGATGTTTATAATAGTAAATCATTTGATATTCGTAAAACATTAGAAGCATGGCATAATTATTATATTGAACAAGATGCAATTACTGGTCAAAATATGATGCCAGTTGTAGATGCAACAGTTGAAGCATTAGATAAAAATGATAATGTTTTAAGCACATATACAATGTATAATTTATGGCCAACTGAAATTGCTGAAATAGAGTTAACTCAAGAATCAGAAAATAAAATTTCAACATTCAAAACAACATTTGAATTTGATTATTGGAAAGCATCGTAAGGAAAATTAAAATGAGTTTATTAAAACTAATCGAAGAAGATAGTAAAATTGCTTTTAAAAAGGCATTTAAAGAGTCTATGAGAGAAAAAGTAAAAAATGCAATCAAATTACATGAAGCTGAATTTGCATCAACACTTTTAAAAGATCCAGAAGATGAAGAACAAGATGTTGAAATTGTTGTAGATGGTCAGGAATTAAATCCAGAAACATCACAACCAATTGAAGATGTTGATATGAAAGATGATCTATTGGGTTCAGAAAATTTAAAAGAAGCTGAATTTGCAGGTTGGATAGCTTTTTACAAAGGTAAAAAAGTTGAAATTAAAAAAGATGAAGCTGATGGAATTTGGGAAGCAAAAAAATTAGCAGCTCAAAGATTAGGTGCTAAAAACGTAAGTGATGTTGCAATTGAATCTGCTGTAGATGAATCAACAGAAGCTGAAAAAGAATTTGCTTTAAGAAATACAGAAGCTGGAAATGGTGATGCAAGTGCAGATGAAAGTTGTAACAAATTAACTGAAGTTGCTCCTCCAGGACCAGAAGCAGAAAAATTTATTAACGATAATAAAGAAGAATTTAAAGCTCGTTATGGTGATGGTTGGGAAGGTGTCTTGTACGCGACAGCCTGGGATAAATATGGTAAAAAAGAATCTTCAGTGAATGAAGAAGAAAATCCTTGGAAAGTTATCAACAAAGAAACTAAAAAAACTGTTAAAAGTTTCAAATCAGCTGGTGAAGCAGAAAAATTTATATCTAATACCAAAGATGGTAATAAAAAATATTACAAAGATTATAAAAAACCAAATGGTAAAATGATTGGTGAAGCTAAAAAAGCAAAGTAAAGGACTCAAAATGAATTATATTGATATGAAAAAGAAATCAATACAAAAATTGGAACAACTTAAGGAGAGTTTAGTAAGAGATATTGTTTTACCTAAAAATCCTTCAAGTGAATCATGCAAATTTGGTTGTTATAATATAAAACCTTTTGGTAAATATAGCTCATATGTCGAAGTATTATTCAATTGTCCAATTAAATATGCAAGTTTTTTATATCAATTCAATGGATATGATATTAAAAAACAACTTACTGAAATGAAGTTCTATGAAGATAATGTTTTAAAATTCTATAAATTTTCAGCATTTGTAAATAATGCAAGTGTTCCAGAACTTCAAATTAAACTAAAAGAGATTTTAAACACTTTAGTTGATAAGAAATCGATTGATATTAAATCAATTAAAGAAAAATTAGTAAAGGCAAAATAAATGGATTTTTTATCCTTTAAAAAACACGCATTTTCAAAATTAAAACAGCTTACTGAAGCCAAACGTGAAAGTTATGAAAGAGTTGTATGTGAAAATTTTGGTAGACTTAGAGATTTGGTTGAATCAGTAGATTTAGATAATTTAGCTAAAATGAACAATTTTGACCTTCCAACAACCTCAAAATTAAAAAATGCAGAATATTCCGATAATAAATTTTCATATTTCATACATGACAATAATTTCTTTATTGGTACAGATAATGATGGTAAAATTTTAGAAATTGGAAATTTCAACAACAGCCTTTTAAAAGGTGGAGATATTTATGAATAAACAATTACTTATTACAGAAAACTTTTCAGGATTAAATTTAGTTGAAGATAATATAAGTTCAACTGAAAAGCATTTATTTATTGAAGGTATTTTCATGCAAGCGGATGTTCAAAACAAAAATGAACGTGTATATCCATTTGAAGTTATGAAAGAAGCTGTAGATAATTATAGAAAAGAATTTATTGATACACATACTGCTTTAGGTGAATTAAATCACCCAGATAGTCCAGTTGTTAATCCAGAACGAGCTGCAGTTAAATTAATTAAACTTGAAAGTGATCCAGAAAATCCAAGCAATTTTATTGGTAAAGCTCAAGTATTAGTTGGAACTCCATGTGGAAATATCGTTCGTGGTTTACTTACAAATGGTGTTAGACTTGGTGTAAGTTCAAGAGGTATGGGTAACATTAATGAATCTGACGGTTTAGTAAGTCAATTTATGTTAAATGCAGTTGATGTTGTATCTAATCCAAGTGCACCTGATGCTATGGTTAATTCAATCCTTGAACAACAAGAATGGACTAAAATGTACTCTAATAAAGAATTACAAAAATATGTTCGTGAATATGAAACATTAATGAAAGAATGTGATATGATTACTAAGAAAAGATTAGAGCAACTTAAAGTTAGACAATTTGCTAAATTTTTAGATACATTATAAGGAAATAAAGATGAAAACATTTAAACAATTCTTAAAAGAATCAAATATTAATTTGGGGTCTGATTTACAATATTTACAATTATTGAAAAATTCACCAATCACTAGCAGATTAGAAAGATTATATAATTATATAAATGCATCACATTATGTTCCTGCTGAATATATGAACCTATTGACAGATACAGATTATGAAAAGGCTGATCAATATATAAAGTCAAAAGGTAAAAAAATTGTTCAAGGAGCTTTAAAAGAAGATGTAGCACCAACTGATGAAGTTGGTAATGCTAAAGCAGCTATCATAGATTTATTCAGAAATAATGAAAAAATTGATGATAATATGATTCATAGTTTATCCGATAAACTTGGAATTGATACACATGTTTTTGAAGGTTATGTTTATGGATTATTATCTAGTTTTTTACATGCTGGTAAATCAATGAATTTTAATGGTTCATTTGATCAAAATCAAATTGAGATGGGTAAAAAAGTTGAGATGGAACATACAACAGATCCAGCAATAGCAGAAAGAATTGCAAAAGATCATCTTAGCGAAATTCCTGATTACTATACAAGATTAGCTAAAATGGAATCAGAAGCATCAAAAATTAATGAAAATTTCAATGATTCTACTGAATATAAAATTGATG
>Ga0116171_10000682_pt1 | contig 35607 bp, 35 predicted proteins | sample AD_JPNHW2_MetaG_FD_89798 | JGI IMG/M metagenome (GOLD analysis project Ga0116171, IMG submission 89798) | Active sludge microbial communities of municipal wastewater-treating anaerobic digesters from Japan - AD_JPNHW2_MetaG | ecosystem: Engineered > Bioreactor > Anaerobic > Digestate | place... | reverse complement strand
GGCTGCTACAGGAATATTGAAGAAATTGCCAACTGGAGCGTTTACCCGGATGAGCAAAAGCGGTACATCCTGTCAATACTTCCGCTGCGGATGCAGTTGCCTGAAATTTTCGGCTGATGAATTGCCGGCTATCCGGGCTTGTCAGGAAGTGAGAATTATTAGGTTGCGTTTCGCCTGAAAATGGGGCATCAAGGGCATGGATGTTCAAGGAGAAAATATATGACTCTCAGTGTTTCTTCGTGTTCCGTGGCTCCGTGGTAAAAAAGAACCACTAAGACACTTAGGGCACTGAGGTTCACTGAGAAAATATGCAACACTCGGTGTTTTTTCGTGTCCTCCATGGCTCCGTGGTAAAATAACCTTAGTGCCCTGAGTGTTCTGAGTGTCTAAGTGGTATTTTGCGTTCTCCGTAGCCCGTGGTAAAAAAGAACCACTAAGACACTTAGGGCGCTGAGGTTCACTGAGAAAATATGCAACACTCGGTGTTTTTTCGTGTCCTCCATGGCTCCGTGGTAAAATAACCTAAGTGCCTCTGCGTGTGCTGAGTGTCTAGGTGGTATTTTGCGTTCTCCGTAGCCCGTGGTTTAAAAAAAGAAACCCTTTAGTTTGCAGGGCTTGCCCGGGAGGGAAGATCATCTTCCCGGCTTGTACTCTGAAGCTTCCAGGATGGCTTGTGAGCCGGTGGCTTCCATAATCTGCTTCAGCGACAGTTTCTTGTTGTTGGCGGCGTATGCGCGGACAATCTGCCAGCCCATCCATACCCCCAGCCGTCCGGGTGATTCCTGGGCGAAACCTGAAGTAAACGGGCCGTCGGCCAGAAGCTTGGATGCCGCCGCCGGGTCGGAATTAAATAACAACTGATTTCCTATCAGGAATTTCCAGATGTTTTCTTCATTGGTTTTACACCACTCCAGTTGTCCGGGAGTATAACCGATTTTAAGGTTATCGGCCATTTCGGGGAACATCGCATCGAGAAAATAACAGATTTTGCCTGCCGTGATCATTTGATTGAGTAACGTCTGGTCGCCCGGGTCGGTTCGAAGCACATTGCCGGCTATTGCTTTCATGCATTCGGGAAGGATGTATTCCGGCATCATCCGGGCAATTTTGTACTCGGGGATTCCTGCTTCCCGGTAAATGACCTGATCGTTGCCGAGAAACAGATCGAGGCCAATGGCCATTGCCGAGTCGGTAAACAGCACCGGCATTTCCACGTTAAGTCCCGAAATATACGTGTAAACGAGAGGACATGGTTTTTCGGGGTAATAGGAGCGGTAGCGGGCAATTGCTCCGGAAAGGTCTTTTTTAAGGGCGGAAAGGTTCCCGTATTTTTGCATCGCGATCTCATACAACTTCCTGATGTTGGGGTCGTTGACGAATTGCGACAGGTTCATCAGATTGATCGTGTCACTCCAGTCGGAGCCCAGAAAGAAATAATAACGCCCGGCAAGGGGAACCAGGCTTTCCTTCAGATTCTGGCTGTTGATCGAAAAAAGGGCGCTGTCGTATCGCATTATCTGAACCGGCTGCGATGGGACTTTAGCGACCGGGCCGGGGATGAAGACTTGCTTGTTGCGATGGCACGATCCGAAGAGAATAACGGAAGCAAACAACAATAAAAAGAAAAATCTGCGCATGGATTTAAAAGAGATGTCTGTTTGGGAACCCATGATCATGGATTCCGGTTTTAAAGAAAATTTTTAAGGGTTAATGTTGCCGCGATCTGTCAGAGGAATTTCACGCCTACACTCACATTAAACAGGTTGTTGCGGACTTTGAGGTTTTCGTCGCCGGTGTAAATATTGCTGATGCCTACCTCGTAACGGGCATCAAAGGTGAGAATCCAGAAATCGATGCCGCCGCCAACCTGAAATGACCAGAGCATTTTATCGATGTCATCGGTTGAGTGTATCGGCCATGAGCTTAGCAGTTCGAGCGGTTTAACATGCTTTTCGGAAATATAGGAAAGGGTAGGCCCTGCCATCAGACGGATGTTGAAGGATCCTTCGGAAACCGGCCTGACTCCGAGCAGGAGCGGGATAGTGATACTCTTAAGCTCAATTTCCTGGCTGCGGTCTTCACCATCGAGAACGTCGTTGATAATTCCGCCTTTCACAATATAATTCACTTCCGGCTGGAAGTATACTTTTTGTCCGAAACGCATGAAAGCGCCGATCTGGAAAGCCCCTTCGGGCGTAGAAGTCACCGAATCGAGATTGGTAACAAGGCGGTTTGAATTATAACCAACTTTCGGCCCTATCGAAAATCCCGGAATTTGGGCTGTTGCGAAGGAAACGGCAACACTCAGGAGAAAGGCGACGAAGAGAACACGTTTCATAAAACGGTGAGTTTGATCGGTTGATAACGTAAAAATAGTAAGTTATGGTATACTTTTTACAAAAGCGTCCGGTCGATCTTCAAAAACCAGGCTGAATTTTTGTGGTATATGTTTTCAGTGATGTTATCTTTTTCATGTTTTTGAGCGATATTTGCGGGAAGTTTTATCATTAAGATCAAAGTTATGAATAAAAAGCTCCTCCTGCTGTCATTAATCCTTGTGATAGGATTCACGGCCAACGCGCAATACAAAAAATTCAAATTCGGGTTGAAAGCTGCTCCGCAAATAAGCTGGATGCGTACCAATGTAGAGGGCTATTCAAACGACGGGGCGAAACTCGGCTTCGGCTGGGGGTTTGTCACCGAAATGAATTTCACCGAGAACCACTCCTTCGCCACCGGATTCAACGTCCTGTTTAACGGAGGGAAACTCCAGTATCCCGATATATCGGGAACAAATGCCGGAACCATGAAACGTACCTATAAGCTTAAGGCGATTGAACTGCCGCTTACCTTAAAAATGCGGACCAACCCCATCGGCGATTTTCAGTATTTCGGGCAGATTGGTTTAGGGACCAGTTTTCAACTGGATGCCAAAAGCGAGGATGAATTTACTTACAACAGCACGGTTGTGACCAAGGAAGGGAATATCAGCAACATCGCCTTTCTTCGTGAATCGCTGATTATCGGATTAGGCGCTGAGTATACCCTGGATGCCGGGACTACTTTCGGGGCAGGATTAACCTTCAACAACGGTTTTACCGATATGCTGACCGGTAAGAATAAGGTTGACGGCAGCCTGAAAGAAAAAGGATACATCAATTTTCTTGAGCTGAATGCCTTTGTCCTCTTTTAATTGTTGAAAGAAATCGTTTGGAAAAGCCCGGAAATAGCGCCGGGCTTTTTACTTTTACAGCGAATTTATACCTGAGATCATGCGTATAGCCCTGGCTCAACTCAATTATGTAATCGGCGATTTTGAAGGTAACCTGGCAAAAATCACAAATGCCATCCGGGAAAGCCGCAGACAAAAGGCCGACCTTGTAGTTTTCGCCGAATTGTCACTTTGCGGGTACCCGCCGCGTGATTTTCTCGAATTTGATGATTTTATAAACCGGTGCGGACTGGCCATCGAAAAAATTGCCGCTGAATGCATCGGGATTGCTGCCATCATCGGGGCGCCCGCCCGAAATCCTGATTTAAAAGGTAAGGACCTCTTTAATGCCGCCTGGCTGCTCGCCGACGGGGAAGTGAAAGGAACGGCTTTTAAAACGTTGCTTCCCAATTACGATATCTTTGATGAGTACCGTTATTTTGAACCCAACAGGCAATTTAATGTGCTGGAATATAACGGGATAAAGATCGCCCTGACCATTTGTGAAGATATCTGGAACATCGGCCCCGACCCGTTATATGTGGCTACCCCGATGGATGAGATGATCGGATTAAAACCGGATCTGATCATTAATATTGCCGCTTCTCCCTTCAACTACGACCAGGAAAACGAAAGGGGGGAGGTGCTGGCCAAAAATGCCGGTCGTTACGGGCTGCCGCTGGTGTATGTAAACCATGTGGGAGCGCAGACGGAGTTGCTGTTCGACGGTTTGTCCCGGGTGCTTGATGCCAGCGGGGATGTGGCGGCGATGCTTCCGGCTTTCGAAGAGGGCCTTGAATTCGTGGATTTTAAATTTGTTGAAGGTAAACTGACGCCGGAACCAGTCGTTCATCCCTCTCATCAAACTTCATCGAAAACAGGACTCATCCACGACGCGCTGGTGATGGGGATCGGCGATTATTTCCGGAAGATGGGTTTCAAAAAGGCCATATTAGGGCTTTCGGGCGGTATCGATTCGGCTGTAACGCTGGCGCTTGCAGCCCGGGCGCTGGGACCTGAAAATGTCATGGCGGTATTGCTTCCTTCGGAATTCTCATCGCAGCATTCGGTTGACGATGCGCGGCAATTGGCTGAAAACCTGGGCGTCCGTTACGAACTGATCGGCATCCGCAAAGGGTATGACAGCGTGCTGGAAACCCTGCAGCCTTATTTTAAAGGGTTGCCGTTTAATGTAACCGAAGAAAATATTCAGGCCCGCTTAAGGGCTGTCATTCTCATGGCAATGGCTAATAAATTCGGGTATATATTGCTGAATACTTCCAATAAAAGTGAAGCGGCCGTGGGATACGGAACCCTGTACGGCGATATGTGCGGAGGATTATCGGTGCTCGGCGATGTTTATAAAACCGAAGTTTATGATCTGGCAGGTTATATCAATGCCGAAAAAGAAATCATCCCGCTGAACAGTATCACCAAGCCGCCTTCGGCCGAGCTTCGTCCCGGGCAGAAGGACAGCGACTCGCTGCCGGATTATTCCATCCTCGATAAAATCCTTTATCAGTATATCGAAAAGCGGATCGGGCCGTTGGAGATCATCGCCATGGGATTCGATGAAGCTATAGTAAGACGGGTGCTTAAAATGGTGAACACCAATGAATGGAAAAGGTATCAAACCGCGCCTATCCTCCGTGTTTCTCCCAAAGCGTTCGGCAGCGGCAGGCGTATGCCTATCGTGGGGAAATACCTTTCGTGATTTACTGCCTGATAAAACAATAGATTTTGTTGAAAGAAGCCCCTCTCCTTGAGGAGAGGGGTTTGGGGTGAGGTGATTTTTGTGCTTCAATGAATAAACTCGTCCAGCCGGTAAGTAATGATAAAAAAAAGCAGCTTCCGAAAGAGAAACTGCTTTTATTCCGGCATAGAAACAGTGACTAAATGTTCACGGCCTCAACCGATTTTACTTCGGGAAGTGCGCGTTTTACGGCTTCTTCAACGCCGTTTTTGAGGGTCATTCGACTGAATGGGCACGATCCGCAGGAACCCTGAAGTTCGACATTTACCACGTTTTCATCAGTAAGTTCCAGGAACCTGATATCGCCGCCGTCAGCCTGCAGGTAAGGCCTGATCTGGTCTATGACATTTTTTACTTTGCTTTCTAATTCTGCGTTCATTGTTAGGGAGTTATTGTTGATCAAAAAGGTTTGGATTCTTTGTTAAGGATTGTGTTACGATTTCATTTCAACCACTTTGGTGGCTTCCAGGGTTGCATTGCGGATGGCGACCTGCCGGGCTATGGTTTCGGCCAGGTCGCGGAATGCAACGGCAACGGGGGATGAATCGTTTATTGCGATGGGGCTTCCATTATCGCCCGATTCACAGATGCCTTGCACCAGCGGTATTTGTCCGAGCAACGGGATGCCCATTTCATCGGCATAACGCTTTCCGCCTTCCCGTCCGAAAATGTAATAACGGTTACCGGGCAACTCTTCGGGGGTAAACCAGGCCATGTTTTCGATGATTCCGAGCACCGGGACCTTGATGCCTTCGGCAGCGAACATCCCGTATGCTTTCCGGGCGTCAGCCAGGGCAACTTCCTGAGGCGTGGTGACGATGGCAATGCCGGTCACAGGAACGTTCTGAACCAGGGTAAGATGTATATCGCCGGTTCCCGGAGGCGTATCAATAACCAGGTAGTCGAGTTCGCCCCAACTGCTGCCGGTGAGCAATTGGCTGAGGTAATTAGAAGCCAAGGGACCGCGCCAGACCAGGGCTTTGTCAGGATCGACAAAAAAACCGATGGAAAGAAGTTTTATCCCGTATTTTTCGATGGGCCTGATGATAGCCTGCCCGTTTTCTTCAATTACTTCAGGGCGGGCATCCATGAGGTCAAACATCAGGGGGACCGACGGCCCGTATATGTCGGCATCAAGTAACCCGACCTTAGCCCCCAGGCGGGCCAGCGAGACGGCAAGGTTGGCTGCCACGGTTGATTTTCCCACTCCTCCTTTGCCTGATACAACCGCAATGATATTCTTAACGTCTTTGAGCATATTTTCACCGGCTTTGCGGCGCGAGGTTGTGCGCGATATCAACTCAACATTCACCTCCGCATCAGGATCAACGACCGAGTGGATGGCCTCGATACAGTCATTCTTCATTTTCCCCTTCATCGGGCAGGCAGGAGTGGTGAGCACGAGTTTGAAATTTATCCGCTTTCCCTCTATGACAATGTCTTCAACCATGCCCAATGTGACGATGTCCTTTCGTAAGTCAGGATCCTGAACATTCCGTAAGGCATTTAAAATCAAATCTTTCGATACTTCCATGCTTTATCAGATTATTTTTATTTAGACAGCGTAAAGATAGATAAAATTCCTGATATGAAATTCAATTTTGTCGTGACAGATAATTGAGGCTTAAGTTGTAAATTGTATCTTCTTTTTGAATGAAGCCTGACATCCTGATATCAGAGATTATGAAACAGTTTAAACCGGCCGGAATCCTTTTAATCCTGGCGCTTTTATCCCCGGGGTGCGCCCGGCAGGTAATGCAAACGGCAAATCCGGCATTAAAGGATGGCCGTTACGACAGTGAGTTTCCCTATCGCAATTGTGCCAACGAACTGGAAGAAATTACCCGTTCGGTGAAAAAAGTTAACAGTTATGCAACCTACCGGACTTATGTTTTCGGCGAAAATTCAGAGATAACCTTACGGGATCTTTCAGGATCTGATTTATTCGAAAAAGCCAAAGCCAGGATAGAAAACAATGAATCGGTCAGCGGGACGGCGTTGGTAATCTCTTACAGCGGTGATAAACTGGCTTTGCTCACCTGTGCCCATGTCGCCGTTTTTCCCGATACAATCATTCACTGGTCGGAACACAGCGACCTGCAGTCGAACAGATTTATCCACAGTATATCGCTAAAGACCAATCAGCAACTGTATATCAGGGATATTCCGGAAGGCGGCCGGATACAGGTGCTGGCGAGTGATTCGAAAAACGACATTGCAATCCTGGGAAGAACTGTAAATCAGCCTGCTTTGCCGGTAAAAGTATTCAGCTATCCGGTCGGCTATTCTGACCAACTGGAATGGGGCAGCTTTATTTACCTGGTAGGCTATCCGTTGGGCCAACTCATGGTAACCAAAGGCATCGTCAGCAAGCCTGCCGAAAAAAACGGGAATTTCATGACCGATGCTTCTTTCAACGAAGGCTTTAGTGGAGGCATCGTCATGGCTGTGCGCGATGGCGTTCCTAACTTTGAACTGGTCGGGATCGGGAGGGCGGTTTCGGCCAGGACCGGTTATTCGCTCAAGCCGGAGAAACAGATACATGAATATGCTTACAATCCTGCCATTCCTTACAACGGCAACATATTTGTTCATGAAGAAAAGGAAATAAACTACGGGATAACCTTTGTGATACCGGTCAATAAAGTACGTCAGTTCTATATGGATAACCGGGGCCGGATACTCGGGCAGGGCTATAATCTGGATCCCTTTTTCAGTGAAAAGTGATGATCCGGATAATCAGGTTGCTATTCCAGTTCCTTTGCAGGGTCCCAAAACAATTCTTTAAAATTTAAAATCAAATCGTCCTGAATGATAGCTCCTTCATTTTCAAGAAGCTGCTGCATGATCTTGTTCCCGCCAAAAAAATGTTTGCCGGTAAGCAGGCCGTTCCGGTTAACCACCCTGTGAGCCGGAACCGGCATCGGGCAGGTAGGCGAGGCATTCATGGCCCAGCCAACCATCCGGGCCGATCGTCCGGTGCCCAGATATCTTGCAATAGCGCCGTAAGAAGTAACCCTGCCGGCAGGTATTTGCATGACGACGGTATAAACCTTTTCGAAAAACGATTCATCCTGCATCATTCAAACGGCAGGCATTTAATTGATTGTGAAACAAAGGTATTTTATCGGAATTCCCTGTGAAAGCCACATTTGTTCATAGAACGTTTGAACGGCAACTACATCCCTTACCATTTCATCCGATGAGTTGCTGTACAGATCGCTGGTGGAGTATAGCAGCCTGTGTTTGCCGGCTTTGATGATGTCATGGGTATATTCAAAAACCAGGTCGCTGTCGGTTTTCAGGTGTATGATTCCTTCCGGTTTTAAGATCTGACGGTACCTTTCAATAAACTGGGGGGAGGTAAACCGTTTTTTCGTCCGGGGACTGTTGGGATGAGGTTCGGGGAAAGTAATCCATATTTCATCGACTTCTCCGGGGGCAAATACATCGGCAATTCCCTCTATCTGCATTCTGACAAAAGCGACATTGGGAAGTTGTTTTTCGGCGGTGGTCTTAGCGCCGCGCCACATCCGGGCTCCCTTTTTATCAATGCCGATATAATTCTTATCAGGGTAGTGCGTTGCCAGGCCTACGGTATATTCGCCTTTGCCGCACCCCAACTCCAGGATCAGGGGATTTTCGTTCCGGAAATAATCGTTGCGCCATCTCCCTCTCAGCCCGAACCCGGCCTGCAGGTCGTCCCACATTAATTGAAACATATGCGGGAAGGTCGCATTTTCTGCAAAACGTTCCAGTTTTCGCTTAGCCAAAATACAATGAAATCAGGATTGAATACTAAGTTGATTATCGGGAATGACATACAGGGCTTATGATAACTCTGCCCCCGGCAATGGAAACACTGATTTGGGCCTGCATGTCAGCGGCCTGCGACAGGCAGGCAATCTCTAATTTTTTGCTTTCAATACCCATGCCGAAGGATGACCGCTCTCCCTTATAGTTTTTAGCTGCCTGAAAGCTTCTTCTCTATCCGAAAACGACCGGATGCTTACCACGTATAATCCCTTATGCGTCGTATCGGCGATAGTGGCGGGATACCCCTGTTGTTGCAACGCTTTTACGAGCCGGCCTGCATTTTTAACTTCTCGGAATGCTCCGCCAACAATAAAATAAGAAGGCTTTTCGGCATTGCTCTTCGTGTCCGCATCAGTGCAAGGTTCCGTGATCGTAAGGCCGCGGGAATGCATTGCTTCGTAAGGAATTGATGCCGGGGATATCAGGCACGCTTCAGGGCCGAGTATCTCAGCCGGTGAAGTGATATCGGCGGTAACAGGCGGCCTGGCAGCCTGGTTCCCGGTGATGACCGACGTCTTGCCCGGGGTTGTATTCGACCAGGCGAAAATACCGGACTGGTTGTTCACAAAATTCCCGATAGAAGGGGTGTTTACCGATCCCCAGATGAAGAAACCGATGAGCGGCGCCAGCACAGCAGCCCATTTCAGGGTAGAGGGAACAATGTTGCGGATGCTTTCTTTTACTTTGCGGGCTGACGCTGACTCTTGAATTACCTGAACAGGCATATTCAATGCCGGTTTTGTGAAAAAGGGCAGTCCGTATGATTCATCAAGATAATTGGCCTCTGCATCCGGTTCAAAGTGTATGTTGCCGGCAGTGTTAAGACTGAGCTTGCCGACATGGCCGATCTCAACGGCATTGCCTCTTCTGAGAGACTGTAAAATGCTGTATGACCAGTCTTTAACCCTCGTCAGGGCTTCAGTGTAGGAAATATTGTTCTTACAGGCAAGGTGGTACGCCAGTATCCCGTCGTTGTTGGAGAGGCTGGCATTAAAAGCAACCGATTTTCGGGGAGGCATGAACTGACCGGTAGTTTCATCAATGCATGCCGATGCATGGGAGGTAAGAAATCCTCCCAGCCCGGGGACAATTACGCATTCATGTCCCCTTAATAATTCGCTGATGGCTGGCCCTATCATGGTCATTTGAATTATTCTGAACCGGCTAATTTACGGAGTGAATCCGGGAAATGCTATAAGATGTTAGTAAGTTTTGATAAATCTTCGGGCGTATCAATGGCAACCGATTCAAAATCAGTAATTGCGGTATTTATTGAAAAACCATTTTCTATCCACCGAAGCTGTTCCAGCGATTCGGCTTTCTCAAGCGGGGAACCTGTAAGGCGGACAATCAGTTCAAGTATCTGTGTTTTAAATGCATAAATGCCGATATGCTTAAAATATCCATGATGCTGAAGCCATTCTGCGGGTTCAACTCCCCGGAGAAATGGAATAGGTTGCCTGCTGAAGTAGAGTGCGTTACCGTTTTTATTGATGACCACTTTAACGACATTGGGATTGAAAAGCTCCTTGCTGTCACTGATCGGTTTGATAAGCGTGGCAATTTCGGCATTGGAATCCTTAAAACAACCGATTGTTTTTACGATCTGGTCCGGCGAAATCAGGGGCTCATCACCCTGAATATTCACAACCAGGTCGAAATGATCGGAGGGATTTTCGTCTTTCAGTATCTGCAATACTTCTCCGATACGTTCAGTTCCCGAGCGGTGTTTGTCGGATGTGAGGAAAACGTTGCCCCCAAACTCTTTCACATGATCTGCTATGCGCTGGTCGTCGGTGGCCACAGCGACTTCATTCAGCAACCGGCATTGGGTACATTGTTCATATACCCTGTTGATCATGCTTTTTCCGGCAATCATGGTCAACGGTTTCCCCGGAAAACGGGTGGATGCATATCGTGCCGGAATTACGCCAAGAACCTTCACGTGACTGAAAATTAGGAGTTTGAGATAATATTCGCCTGCCGGCAGCTATTAAACCGCCGGAGTATGAATGATCAGATTAGTAGGCCCTTGCAAAAATCACCCGTTGTGTTGATGGTTTGCCGGTATAGATGCATTTTCCTGCTTCCTGTTTATTATTTAAAGGAATAAGGCGGATGGTGGCTTTTGTTTCGTCCTTGATTTTCTGCTCGGTTTCGGGCGTACCGTCCCAATGGGCCGAAATGAATCCGCCCTTGTTGTCGAGTATGTCGATGAACTCTTCCCAGGTGTCGGCCTGGTAAGTGTTATCTTCCCTGAAAACCAGCGCTTTCCTGTAGAGATTATCCTGGATGTTTTCGAGGAGGTGTTCGATTTTAGTCTCAAGATCGGTGATCTGGTATACTGATTTTTCGAGGGTGTCGCGGCGGGCAACCTCAACCGTGCCGTTTTCAAGATCGCGGGGGCCGATGGCAATGCGCACCGGCACGCCTTTGAATTCATGTTCGTTGAATTTCCATCCCGGTTTGAATGTGTCTCGGTCATCGTATTTTACGCTGATCCCTTTCGACCGGAGGGCTTTCATGATTTCCTGCGCTTTCTCCGATATAACCGCCAGTTGATCGTCGGTTTTATAGATAGGGACTATCACCACCTGCGTGGGGGCAAGCCTTGGTGGAATTACTAGGCCATGATCATCGGAATGGGTCATGATCAGCGCTCCCATCAGGCGTGTTGAAACGCCCCAGGAAGTAGCCCATACATAATCGAGCTGGTTATCCTTGTTCAGATACTGAACATCAAATGCTTTGGCAAAATTCTGTCCCAGGAAGTGGGATGTTCCAGCCTGAAGGGCTTTCCCATCCTGCATCAGCGCTTCGATGCAATATGTTTCCACTGCGCCGGCAAACCGTTCATTTGGCGATTTAAAACCTTTGAGGACAGGAATAGCCATCCATTTTTCGGCAAATTCGGCGTAGATATTCAGCATTTTTTCAGTTTCCGCAATGGCTTCTTCCCGGGTTGCATGGGCTGTGTGGCCTTCCTGCCACAGAAATTCAGCCGTACGCAGGAACAGGCGGGTGCGCATTTCCCATCTTACTACATTGGCCCACTGGTTTACGAGTATGGGTAAATCGCGATATGATTGAATCCAGCTCCGGTAGGTGTCCCAAATGATGGTTTCGGAGGTGGGGCGAACGATCAGCTCTTCCTCTAGTTTTGCTTCCGGGTCGACGACGACGCCTTTGCCGTCGGGCGAATTTTTTAACCGGTAATGGGTAACAACGGCACACTCTTTGGCGAATCCTTCAACATGGCTGGCTTCGCGGCTGAAAAAGGATTTGGGTATAAAGAGCGGAAAGTATGCATTGACATGACCGGATTCCTTGAACATTTTATCGAGTTGGGCCTGCATTTTTTCCCAGATAGCATAACCATTGGGTTTTATCACCATGCAACCCCTTACCGCCGAGTTATCGGCAAGATCGGCCTTGATTACGAGATCGTTATACCATTGTGAGTAATTCTCTTCACGCGTTGTTAAATCTTTTGCCATAATGATTGGATATGGTACAATTTTTGCAATATTTTTGATGTCGGAATACCGGCAAAAGTACAAAAAATATGGCGAATGCCTCATATCAACTCTAGCCGCCTTAAAGAAGCCTAAATAATTCAAGGAGATGTCAATCATGAAAAACTACATTGCTTTGGTCGCTGTAAGCCTGATATTTATTACGGGATGTACTACGCAATACCAGGCAAGAAACTACGATGATGTGTATTATTCATCGAAAAATAAGCCGTTGGAAATCCGTACGGTAGTTGAGCCGCAACAGGTTCAGCCAGCCGAACCTCAGGCCGCGAATGCTGAAACAGCTCAGGGGTATGCTGAGCCGGCAAACAGCGATACCGCCAATTATTCTGCCGGCGAAGGGGATACCTATATTAACAATAATTTCTATTCCGACGATTATTATGATTATGCCTATGCCGCCAGGCTGAGGCGTTTTCATAATCCCTATTGCTTTAACAGTTACTACTCCGACTATTATACCAATATGTACTGGTACGACTATGATCCCTTTAACTGGGGAACCAGTATTTATCTTGGGTATAACTTCTGGTATCCTTCCTACTATTACTATCCTTCATACTATCGTCACGGCTGGTACGACTGGTACTATCCAAATTATGGCTGGTATGATCCGTACCCGTGGTATGGCGGAAGCGGATTTTATTCAGGATATAACCTCGGATACTGGAACGGTTTTTATGATGGCTACTGGTTTGGCTATCATGATAATTATTACAACAGCTTCGACCATAACTCCTCATATTATGGCCCTCGCAATGGCGGAGGATCTTCGGGATCTCTTGGCCGGAATAACCATTACCGTACCTTCGGCGAGCGTTATGAAGCAGGCCTTGCTTCGAGCCGTACACGGAGTGCCGTTGAAACCCGGCGTGACGGTGGAGGTTCCGGCACTATCAGCCCATCGCGCAACAACAGCGGAGCAAGCCGTGATATTACTGCTCAGCCCGCAGCCGGTTCGCGCAACGCAACCGTTATCGATAATAACTCCCGGAATTCGGGCATTGGAAGCGGAACCCCGGCAACCGGCGATCGTCAGCCCCGTAATGCAGAGATGCAACGCACCGCAACCGGTTCGAATGAACCGGCAGCCCGCACCCCGCAGTACCGGTATGTAAACCCGGGCGCTGCCAATGCCAGCCGCGAAGTACCGAAGGCTAATGCTGCTGAGGGCGACCGGAATAGTTCACAACAACCTGAAATCATTCAGCAACGTCAGCAGCGCTATGCAAACCCGTCGTCACGCAATGCTGCTTCTCCCGGTACGCAAGGCGTACAACGCGGCACCAATGTGCAGCCATACAGCCCTCCTGCCTATGCAAAACCCAGATCATCACAGGAATACACAACGCCCAAGTACCGTAACCCCCGCGAAACTGACGTAACTCCTTCACAGCGTAATAACCAGGGCTCTGGTGCTCCTCAAAACCGCTCTTATTCTCAGCCTTCAAGGCCGGCATACAACCAGCAGGCGGCGCCTCGCCAGAATAAAGTTTACCAGGCTCCGGCTCCCAGAAATGATAATTATTCAGCGCCTTCACGCAATAATTCATCTTCGACCCCTTCGCGCAGCAGCGGCACATACTCCGCACCTTCGCGCAGCAGCAGTACCTATTCTGCACCTTCGCGCAGCAGCGGAAGCTATTCATCCCCGTCGCATTCCGGCAGCAGCAGTTCTTCAGGATCTTCCCGGAGCAGCAGTTCCTCATCGTCGGGTTCTTCAAGCTCCGGACACAGGAGATAATCCGGACGTAAGTGCTGATTCTTAAAGAAATCAATGTGATGCATGTCGGTAAGATTCAGCCATCATACAGGAGTATGCAGTTTACCGATTGAACAAGATAATAATTTCAATGAGCATGAAAAAGATATTAATACTGGTAATTTTTGCCGCTGCTGCTTTAAGCGGAATTGCGCAAAATGAGAATGACGCCCTGAGATATTCCAGGTTATCCTATGGCGGGACGGCACGTTTTCTGGGATTGGGAGGAGCCTTTGGGGCAGTGGGCGCGGATTTCTCCACACTCAGCCAAAACCCGGCAGGACTTGGCCTTTACCGTAAATCGGAATTCACCATCACCCCGCAATTAAATACAACCTCAACGGAAGCTGATTTCTTCGGGGAGAAAAACAGCGACAACAAGTACAGCTTTAACCTCGGTAACGTGGGCCTGGTGATGAACTGGAACATCGGAGGCAACCGGGAATCAAGCATTCTGAAGTATCTCAACTTCGGCTTTGGTATGAACCGTCTGGCAAATTTCAACAACAGGATGATCATCAGTGGTTTCAATAATCAAAGTTCCCTGCTGACGCAATATATGTACGAAGCAAATAATGACGGCAACCCGCTTGATTACGATCACCTCAACCCATTCGGAAGCCAACTGGCCTATAATACAGATGTTCTGGTATATGATTCTGCCAGCCAGGATTACTGGATTGATGCCCCGGAGGGCGGAATCGACCAGCGGAAAACGGTGGAGAGCTGGGGAACGGTTAATGAAATGGTCCTCAGTACCGGGGCGAATTTCAGCGATAAGCTTTACCTCGGGGCTACCATCGGATTTCCTTATATCCGTTATGAAGAGGATAGCAGGCTGACCGAGACCGATACAAAAGGCAATATTGATTATTTCAAGTCATTTACAAAACACGACCATTTTGAAACCCGCGGAACGGGCGTGAATTTTAAAGCTGGCATCATCTACCGGCCCCTTGATTTCTTACGCATTGGCTTTGCTGTACATACCCCTACCTATTATAATGACATGACCGATGAATATTATTCCGAGATGACATCGGAATTCGATCAGGCTACTGGGCTTTCAGCAACCTCGCCAAACGGAAGTTATAACTATAAAATAAACACGCCGATGCGGCTGATGGGTAATGTTGCCTTTATCATCGGACAAAGCGGACTGATCAGCGCTGATTATGAATACCTGGATTATTCAACGGCGCGCCTGCGTAATACCTCCGGTGCTGATAATGACGATTTTTACTATGTGAATGAAGCTATCCGGACCAAACTGGCGCCTGCTCATAATTTCAGGATAGGCGGTGAATGGAGATATGAAATTGTGACCCTGAGGGGCGGATTCGGTTATTACGGTTCACCTTATGTGAAAGACCTCAATAAAAATGACGGCTCGAAAAAAACCTTGTCATGCGGCATCGGCATTCATGATCAGGGATATTTTGTCGATTTCGCCTATACCCATGCCTGGATGAGCGACGATTATTACCTGTATGATATTTCACTGGTTCCTGCCGCAAGCACTGCCGTGCAACAGAATTACTTTTCCGTGACTTTGGGATTCCGGTATTAGATTCCGGGAAAGCTTGTTTGTCGCCTCAGATGGCCGGATTGCCGTCTGAGGTTTTTTATTTATTGTCTAAACGGTTCAACCCGGCTTTTGCCTTGTGGGTTATACTGAAATGATACTCTTCGAAATTGAGGCTAAGGCATTTATTGAAATAATACCGCGCCATTTTTTCATCATGCCGGTTTTCATAGATCATGCCGAGTTGCAATGAAGCGTTGGCGGCGTAATACCAGGGCTGGTTGTTTCCCAGGTTAATGACGGATTGATAGGCCGGAATGGCCAGGTCGTCTTTGCCCCATTCGTCATAAATACGGCCTTTACGGTATGTGCACTCGACGATTTCACGCTGTGGGGTATTTCCGGCTCTTGCCTCAAAATTCTGAATTTCAGACATTGCCCTTTCGTAGTATCCGCCGTCAAACAGAAGCCTGGCTTTCAGGAGGTGGATATTTTGTTCTGCTTTTTTTTCAGCAAAACGCATGGCTTCGCGGTCATTGTCAACCTGTACATTTCCCCTGAGGGGAATGCGGTTTACATAAAGCCGGTATTTTGTCATATCACCGTTGATGAAGTAATACCAGGCTATATGCTGGTATGCCGATTTTATATAGTTCAGCCCCTTGAAGTTTGCCACGAAGGTAAGCAGCGGAATATTGGCATCCTTATCCAGGCGGTTGAGCTTTGCCACTCCGAGGATATAATCCTGGTAGTAAAAAGGATAAATTCCTTTTCCCTGTACGCGTCCTTTCAACAGGGAGATTGCTTTATCGTTCTCGCCTGTTTTCAGGTAAACATTAGCGAGCGCATAACACATGAGGGGGCTGTCGTGAATCCATTGCTGCAAAGGCTGCTTACCGGCTTCGGCAATAAAGCCGGCGGTTGCGTCATGATTTCCGGCCAGGTTGATCGAAGTAAACGCAAGCAGGAAAGCGCTTTCGGGGTAAAGAAAACTGAATTCCGGATTCCTGGCCGATTGGTGGAAGGCTGTCTGCAACTCGCTGAGACCCTGCCTGATAGTTCCCCTGAATTTTAAAGTCCGCACTGCCCAGCGATAGTTGTCGGGGACAGTGCCAATAAGGGAATGCAGCAATCCGAGGCATACTTTATCAGGCAGGAATTCCGGGAAACGGCGGTTGTTTTCTTCCAGCAATTTATAAGCCTGGTTCAGCTCTACGCCGGCAGTTACGAAGTCGCGGAATTTTACCCGGGCAAAACCGCATTGCATATATACCATTGCCTGGCTGTAACGGTACCAGGGTGACGAGGCATCGCCTGAAGCCAGTTTTGCCAACCGCCTGTTGCGCTGTTGTTTCAGCCGGGCATAATCTTCTTCCTGTTCTCCGATCATCACGGTAAGGAAATCGATATAATTTTCAAGAAGGTATGGCTGTGTGTTTTCAGGATTCTGCTTTATTTCCTCCCGGATCAGAGTTTGAGCTTCCTCAAAACGGAGGCATAGTATATTTGCATGCGCTTTCTGGCACCGGGAGGAATACCCTGTCGTTGCCTGGCTGGTAAAAGATAACAGTATTATAATGGCGGCTGAGAGGTATCGGAAAGTTTGCATGAAGCGAAAATAAAAAAAAGAGGGCTCTAAAACCCTCATTTGTTTTTTTACAGGATGGATGATAACCTTACTCTTTTACTGAGTTGGCTAGTTCTTTGTCAACCAGGATGCGTCCGCAATATTCGCAAACAATGATTTTGCGGTGCATGCGGATATCGAGCTGGCGCTGAGGGGGGATAGCGCTGAAACAACCGCCGCAGGCGTCGCGTTCTACGGTTACGACAGCCAGGCCGTTACGTGCATTTTTCCGGATACGTTTGTATGCAAGCAGGAGACGGTCTTCAATAAATTTTTGCTGTGCTTCCGATTTGCGAAGGAGTTCTTTCTCTTCGTTTTCGGTCTCGGTAACGATGTCGGAGAGCTCGCTGCGTTTTACTTCAAGGTCGTTGCGGCGGTCTTCCAAAACTGACTGTGCATGTTCAATCTCATCAGCATATTGATCATGCTGCAGGTTAAATTCACGGATGCGCTTTTCGGCGAGTTGGATTTCGAGGGATTGAAATTCAATTTCTTTGGTCAGAGCGTCGTACTCGCGGTTGTTGCGGACATTATTCTGCTGTTCCTCATATCTTTTGATGAGGTTCTGACTTTCACGGATGGCAATCTGTTTGTCGCCAATCTGTTTTTCGAGCGACTGAATTTCCTGGATGTGATTGTCGATACGGGTTTCGAGGCCGGCAATTTCATCTTCCAGGTCTTCAACCTCGAGTGGCAATTCCCCCCTGATGATGCGGATGCGGTCTATCTGGGAATCAATTTGCTGCAAGCTGTGAAGCGCAACCAATTTTTTCTCCACTGAAATTTCCAACTCATCCAGTTCGTTCTCAACGGGCGTGTTGTTAGCTGTTTCCATTGATTCGGTTACCGGGGTTTCAGGTGTCTTCCGGGTAGCATCGGCTGATGATCCGCCTGATTTAGCAACTGATTTTGCCATAGCTATATTGCGAGTGTTATATGTTTAATTACAGGTAGTTAACAGGATTTGTCGGGGTTTCCGAAATAAAGTGTGCAAAGGTAGGAAATTTTTTCTTTAACAGGGTGCTTATCAGTTCTTTTGTGAATTGTTCACTTTCATAGTGCCCGATATCGGCCAGCAACATAGAGTTTTCCGGCACGAAAAAGTCATGGTAACGGATGTCGCCGGTAAGGAAAATGTCGGCGCCGGAAGCCAGCGCATCAGGTATCAGAAAACTTCCTGCTCCGCCACAAACGGCAACTTTCCTGACCTTTTTTCCGGTGAATGGGGTGTGCCGGATACAACCCAGGCCCAGCGTCATTTTTACTTTTTCCAGAAACTCACGCGGGTCGGTATCAGCAGTCAGATCGCCCGTCATGCCTGCTCCCGCGCCGGCATAAGTGTTGTCAAGGTTATAAATATCATAGGCAACTTCTTCGTAAGGATGAGACCTTATCATGGCTGAAACTACCTTTGACCGGAGATAGGAAGGGAAAACCGTTTCGATACGCACTTCATTCTCAAAATGCAACGCTCCGGTTTCTCCCACATAAGGGTTTGTTCCTTCACCGGCCCTGAAAGTTCCTTCTCCGGCGGCATTGAAGCTGCAACAATCGTAATGTCCGATAAAACCGGCACCGGCTGCGAAAACAGCATTCCGTACTTCCGCCGCTTTCTCAACCGGACAAAAGGTCACCAACTTTTGCAGCAAACCTTTCAGCGGTTTCAATACCTGCCTGTTGATGATTCCCAGTTTGTCGCAAAGGATATTGTTTACTCCTCCGGCAATATTGTCAAGGTTTGTATGCAGGGCATAAACCGCTATGTCGTACTGGACGGCTTTTCGTATCATTTTGCCCGTGGATGTGCCCGATGTTACTGTTTTTAGGTTCCCGAAAATCAACGGGTGATGGGAAATTACAAGGTTGCAGCCTTTGCTGATGGCTTCGTCGAGCACGGCTTCGGTAACATCGAGTGCAATGAGCGCCGATTGAATCTCAGCTTCCTCATCGCCTATCAACAGACCCGAATTATCATAACTCTCCTGCAACGATAATGGGGCAAAGTCTTCAAAAGCCTTCTTGATTTCTTTCAGACGTATCATCTAAAGTTTGGGTTCTAATTTACAGATTAGGGCGTGAGCGCTCACATTTTCAGCAAATATACCATACAACAGGGCATCAGTTGTATAATTTTGTAATTTTAAATCATGGAATTGATCAGGATATTACTATTCCCTCTTGCGGTCCTGTATGGGCTGGTTGCCCGTATCCGCAATGCATTCTTCAACTGGGGCATCTTCAGACAGGTTTCTTTCAGCCTTCCCGTGATTTCCGTCGGAAATCTCTGTGCCGGCGGAAGCGGCAAGACTCCCATGGTGGAATACCTTATAAGGTTGCTGAATCAGCATTATCGTATCGCTACGCTGAGCCGGGGCTACAAACGGAAAACCAATGGCTTTCTGATGGCTGATGAGACAAGTACAAGTTCGCAGATCGGGGATGAACCGCTGCAGTATTTCCGGAAATTTAAAAATATCATGGTTGCCGTAGATGAAAACAGGAGAAGAGGAATACGCAGCCTGTTGAATATGGGAAATCCTCCCGGGGTTATACTGCTGGATGATGCTTTTCAGCATCGCCGGGTAAAGCCCGGCTTATCAATTTTAGTGACGGACTACTTTAAAACCTACGTCCATGACCAGATGTTGCCGGTGGGGAGATTACGCGAACCGATCGCCGGCGCTTCAAGGGCGCAGATTATAATTGTCACAAAATCGCCCCGCATATTCTCACCCATCTTGCGCAGACAGATTACCGAAGAGCTTAAGCCGGCCCCCCATCAGCAATTGTTCTTTTCCTACGTGAAGTATCTCGGACTTGAACCGGTATATGCTGAGTTGCCACCGTTTTCGCTGAAAGAACAACGGCCTTCGACCATCATGATGGTAACAGGTATTGCGAACCCTTCGCCTATGGAGGAATACCTCCGGTCGGTCTGCAACGAACTGGTAATGATCCCGTTTCCGGATCATCATCGCTTTGAGCCCCACGATCTTGCCATGATCCGGCAGCGGTTCGATGAACTGCATTCGAGGCTGAAGATCATTGTTACTACCGAAAAAGATGCCATGCGGTTGCGGGACGGCCAATCGGAAACCATATTAAAAAACCTTCCGGTCTATTATCTTAGCATGCAGCATGAGTTTCATGAGGAGGATAAAAGAAAATTTGACGCCTTTATCCTTGATTACCTGTCGGGTTATCAAAAAGAACCAGGGGCGCCCGAAACCGGATCAGATGAGAATCCCGGCAATACCGAATGAAGCATAGAGGATGCTGGCAAACCCGTTGAGCGTAAAGAAAGCCACATTCACTCTCCTCAGATCGTCTGCTTTGACGATGAAGTGCTGGTATGCAAGCATTATAATGAAAACTGAATAACCGGTCCAGTAAAGAAATCCATAGTTGTTGCGAATGCCGAGAATAAAAAGCAGGATGGCCGTGATGGCGTGTAACAGGATCGAAAGTATCAGCGCCCTTTGTCTCCCCAACTGAACGGGAATCGATTTCAACCGGTTCTCGCGGTCGAAATCATCGTCCTGGAGCGCATAAATAATATCAAATCCTGAAACCCAGCAAAGGACTGCAGCCGAGAGTATTACAGGCGGCCAGGCAAATTGCCCGGTAACGGCCAGGAATGCTCCCGTCGGGGCCAGGGAAAGGCCAAGGCCCAAAACGAAGTGTGAGAAATAAGTAAACCGTTTGGTGAAACTGTAACCGAGAATTACCAGCAGCGCAACCGGTGAAAGGTAAAAACAGAGCCGGTTGATAAACCATGTGGTGGCGATGAAAAACAGTGCGTTGAGCAGGCAAAAGGCCAGGGCCGATTCAGGCCTGATGATTTCGGCAGGAATTTCACGGATGGCAGTCCGGGGGTTTTTTTTATCAAACTCACGGTCAGCCCACCGGTTAAAACTCATGGCCGCGTTACGGGCAAAAAACATACATAAAATAACAAAGAATAAAAGCAGCCAGTCGGATGTGTGACCGGGATGTTCCATGGCCATGAAAAAACCAAAGAGCGCAAAAGGCATGGCAAAAATGGTATGGGCAAATTTAACCATCGACAGATAGTTCCCTATTTTTGTCATTTGTTTACGAAAGTACATGCCGTTTGTTTTACATTGTCGGCAAAAATAGCGAACGGAATGGCTGCCTGTTTATCTTGCAGCAAGGAAATCAATAAAATTTTCAGACCATGATCAGGTGTTTGAGGTTAGTGACCGGGTATTTAAAGTATTTTGTCAAGTCTAAAACAAAGTATAAGATACATTCCCCGTTCGTTTATTCACTTATAACCGAAGTTTTTGAAAAAAAAGCTGAAACTCCTGAAATATTAGCAATTCGTGATATATACGCCCGGTTAAGGCGGAGCCGCCGCGTTCTCGAAGTTACCGATTTCGGCGCCGGTAAAGGCAAAAAATCCTACATCCTGCGTTTCAGAAGCGTCGGGCAGATAATCAGGAAATCATCGGTGACGCCCGAGCCCGGAGGACTACTGTACAAGCTGGCAGCCCGGTTTCAGCCTGCCGTCATTCTTGAACTTGGAACATCGCTGGGTATAAGCACTTTGTATCTATCAAAAGGCGCACCCGGAGCCAGGGTGATAACCATTGAAGGATGCAGCACTACTTCGGAAATAGCGCGTGAAAACTTTTCCGAAGCCGGCATTTCGAATGTTGAAATGCATACCGGACGTTTTGAAGATATTCTGCCGGGGACGCTGAATGATTGCGGGAAGGTGGATTTTGTCTTTATCGACGGCCATCATGAATACGGGCCTACCAGGATGTATGTTGAAATGATCCTTGGGAAAGCCCGGGATGAAACCGTGATTGTGATAGATGATATTCACTGGTCGAAAGGCATGGAAAAGGCCTGGGAGGAACTCTGCAATTTTCCGGCTGTAACGGTTTCCATCGATATTTACCGTTTTGGAATCCTGTTTCTCCGGAAAGGCTTATCAAAACAGCATTTCATCATCCGGTACCGGAAACCCTGAAAAATGATGAACGCCAGAAATCAACAGTGTATATGTTTCGCATGCTTATTCGGATTATTTTTGTGAACAGTAAATGCAAAACTTATTCTTATGGATGGTGAAGTAATTCGTCTTGTTGACATTACCCGCAATTATAAGGTTGGCACCGAGATAGTAAGGGCGCTTCGCTCGGTCTCGCTGACGATAAGGAAAAATGAATTCGTTGCGCTCATGGGTCCGTCGGGTTCAGGAAAATCAACATTGATGAACCTGCTGGGTTGTCTGGATACACCCACCAGCGGCCAGTATTTCCTTAACGGGAAGGATGTCAGCAAGCTCAACGACCTTGAATTGGCGGAAATCAGGAACAAGGAGATCGGATTCGTGTTTCAGACATTCAACCTGTTGCCCAGGATTACGGCCATCGAAAACGTGGCGCTGCCCCAGGTTTATGCCGGCATTACTAAGGCGAAAAGGATGGAACGCGCCCGCGAAGTCATTGAAGAGGTGGGGCTTACCGACCGCCTGCATCACAAACCCAATGAAATGTCGGGCGGGCAACGCCAGCGCGTAGCTATTGCCAGGGCTATGGTTAATAACCCGAGTATCATTCTGGCTGATGAACCTACCGGAAACCTCGATTCGGTGACAAGCCATGAGATTATGGCCCTGCTGGAGAAAATTCATAAGGACGGAAATACCATTGTCCTGGTTACCCATGAAGAAGACATTGCCCGCCATGCCCACCGGATTATCCGCCTGATGGACGGACAGATTGCCGATGATTATCTGAATGCCGAAATTTACAGTTCGCTGAAAAAAGCCACGGTGACAGTTTAGCGCCGCCCGGGCACATTCATGACATCATTTTCATACCTGCCGTTCATGGAGAAAAATTTCAGGATATATACCAAAACAGGCGATAAAGGCGAAACTTCGCTGATCGGCGGGAAACGGGTCCCAAAGTATCACAGCCGCATCGAAGCATACGGTACGCTCGATGAATTAAATTCTTTCATCGGGTACCTCCGCGACCAGCTCGATCATGAACCGATGAAATCCCTTTTGCTCGAAGTGCAGGACAGGCTTTTCGTCGCCGAATCGCTGCTTGCTGCTGATCCGGATGCCGCCATCACAAAGCCGCTGCCCGCTTTGCATGACGACGATGTGGCGATGCTGGAACGGGAAATCGACAGGATGAACGAATCGTTGCCGCCATTGTCAACTTTTCTGCTGCCGGGCGGACATCCGCTGGTATCGCTGAGCCACGTCTGCCGTACCGTTTGCCGGAGAGCGGAACGGTTGTGCATTAAATTGAATACCGAATCTCCCGTTGATGAAATCGTGATCCGTTACCTCAACCGTCTTTCAGACTTTCTTTTTGTCCTGGCAAGATATGTTGCTTTTTTAATAAATGTTCCCGATTTGCCGTGGAATCCGGAGACGTAAATAAAATGCCGGCCTGAAACTTTTCAGGCCCTGCCGGTTTTGGGTTTCCGTGAGGACTTAGTAATACTGCATTTCAACCCTGATATAGCTATTGTTTTGGGTTAGTTCAAAATCAAAGTCATCGAACCTTGGCTTTTTTATTCCTTTATGCCTGTAGTTTGAGAACCCGCATCCTTCGGCAGGCAGCATAAATCGGTAATCCATCTTCCCGTTGCTGTTTTCATCATCAAGAAAAGCAATGGCATACTGTCCCGCCGGCAGGTCCCTGATGAGAACGGCAATTTTCCCGTCTTTTATCTTGTCCTTGGGCACCACCAGACTTCGATACGGATGATCGGTATTGAACTGGCGGCTGTTGTTGTAAATGCCGATACAGATATCTCCTTTCCGGCTACGGATGCCTGAAATGCTGATCGTCAGGTTTTGGGTAAACGAAGACGCTGCGATAAATAAAGCCAGAATGGAAGCCGGAATGAAAGGTTTCATGGTTGCGCTTTATTCGCCAAGGTTATTCGCCGAAAATGCCGGTTCCTTCAGTGCTGATCCTGGCTGGTATTTATTGATCACAATTTCAGACTTGCGGTTGTTCTGCAAATTCTGCATGTTCATCCGGAAGGCGAAATACTTGCCGTTACTTTGTTTCCGGTAGTCGGAGAGTGTTTCCGCTTTGAGGAGAATGCCGTTTGCGTCGTAAAACTCCACTTTATACGTGAGGCAGGTACCCTTATCAATCCAGGCGATCTTCCGGCTGTAGCCATTGTCTTGTTCCACACCGGCGTCTTTACATTTGGACTCCACTTTCCAGCAATCTTTACCGTTAAACGTTTCAGCGCCTTTCAAAACATACGTAAAATCGTCCATAGTGGGTTTGCTCATATCGGCATTGCTGAATTCCGAGCCCATAAAACTTTTTCCTTTCTCGCTGCTCACGATCCGCCTTGTCTTCCTGAGCGACGGCAAATAAATCCACATATCGTCGTCCTTATTTTCGTAATCGTAGATAAGGATGGTCGTTCCTTTGACATCGGCAGGGGAGAGGAATCTGATCAGTGTTTTTGTCGTTTCGCCGAATTTCGCCGTTGCATTGGTAACTTCACGTACCCGCACGTTTCCTTTGTTGTCAAAAATTTTCAGCGTGGAGGTCATTTCCATTGATCCCGGGTTGATGATATCCGATGCTTTTTCGGCTATCTGGCGGGCATCCTGGGCTTCCATCCGGCAGGGAACCAGCATGATGAAAGCCGCCATGAACAAAATGTTTGTTTTCATAATCCGTTGATGCGATTAAAATTCTGTATGGGTGATTTTTCGAGAAATGCCGGCCGCAATTGCAGACAGATGGCAGGAATCAGCAGTATAGCGCATAACAGGCAAAGCAGCAGGGAAAAGATGATGAGAAACCCGAAAGCTTTCAGGATTGTAAGCCCTGAAAGCAAAAGGACGGCAAATCCGGTCATCACCGAAAATGCATTGATGGATATGCCTCGCCCGGTGGTTTTCAGGGTTTTACGAATGGCTTCATGGTATTCAACGCCATCCGACAATTCCGTTTTCAGACGCCAGAACAGGTGAATGGTGTAGTCTACCCCGATGCCGATAGCAACAGAAGAAAGAAGCGAAGTAGCAATATCGAGTTCAAAACCCAGCCATCCCATTAACCCGAAATTGCACATGATGCAGAACACCAGCGGTATGGAACCCATCAGGCCGGCCTTCAGCGACCTGAAGATCCACCAGAGGAGAAGGATAATGGCCCCGAACGCGAATACCAGCGAGTAGTTCTGCCCTTTCACGATGGCTTCGGCCATCTCCTTTTCCACGATGCAGTGTCCGGCTTTCAACCTGCAATAGGGAGCAGAGGCCATCAGTTTGTCGATGGCGCTTTCCACTTTTCTGAATTCCCTGATGCCGGTTGCCCTGAATTGTATATTCATCACCGCTTTGGTGTAGTCAAAATCAACCAGTTGTTCGAAATCATCCGGATCGCCGCTCAGGTTGTAGAATTCGATGTATTGGGCAATGGCCTCGCGGCTGTCGGGAATCTTATCGTACATCGGGTCTCCGGGATCATTCATTGCCCGGCTGATCGTCCGGATCACCGTTGCCAGAGATGTTACGCTTCCTGTTTCGGGCAGTTTTTTCAATTCTGTTTCAAAACGGTCCATGGTTTTCAGTAAAACCGGGTCCTTGATATCACCTTCAAACATCAGCGAAATAATCTTTGTCCCGCCCAAATGATCGTTGGCAATTTTGGTGGAGATCTGTAAAGGATGCGAAGCCGGCATCATATTCTCGTTATTGAAGCTGACCTTCAGCCGGTATATACCGGCGCCGGTCAGAAGCAACACGATGGCAAAGACCGCGATGACTCTTTTAGGCGAAGCAGTGGCGACCTTGCCCGACCACGTCAGGAATTTGTCGACAGCGGTGTGCTTTTCCACGATAAAACTCTTGTTTGGTTTGCCTTTTTTTAGAAACGACATTACCGCAGGAACGTAGTACAAACTGAGCAACAGGGCGAAGGTGATACCGGCGGCGCTTACAATGCCCATTTGTTTGGCCGGCAGCATGATATGCGTCACCATGCCCAGGATTCCCACGATGGTTGTCAGCGCGGTAAGCAGAATCGGATTGCTGAGGTAGTACAATGCTTCGTCGAGTATGGTGTTCATGGAACGGGAGCGATAACGTGCATTTAATTCCTGATAGCGGGTTATGATATGCACGCCGTAGTTGTTGGCGATGGCAATCATCAGAATGGGGACCAGGACGGCAATGAGGCTCAGGTCATATCCCAGCAGGGGCATCAGCCCCATGGCCAGCACAATGGACATTACAACTACTGAGAGCGGTACAAGGACGCCTTTGATTTCACGGAATGAAAAGTACAGAAACCCGATCATAATGAGCAATCCCAGCGGCATAAGGATGGCCAGGTCGCGAATGGCTTTTTTCTGGATCTCGTCGCGCAGATATGGCATCCCGTTGACATAGGTTTTTTCGGGCCCCGGATTTTCTTTCAGTAACCGGTTGATGGTTTTAAAGAGTTCATCATCCGAAACGCCCTGCGCCGGATTAAGCATGATCAGCGTGTATCTGAAATCGCCGGATACTACAAGCTTATAAGCCAACGGATTATCCCTGATTTCGGCACGCAGCTTTTCACGTTCGGCCCGGTTAGCGGGAAAGTTTTTTACTACCGGATCAACTACCATGCTGCCCTCTTCCGACCGGATGTATTTCGTTGTAAAAAGTGAAACTACATCCCTGAACTGCGGCATTTTTTCCAGGGAATCGTTCATGGCTTTGATTCTCTTCAGTGTGGACCCATTCAGTACATCATCCGTTTCAAAAATCAGTATGACGGGATCGGTCTTACCGAAGACGCTTTCAAGCTTTTCAAGGTTAACCTTCGAAGGCATTTTTTCGGGCAGGTAGGCGTTCAGGTCGGTGTTTATCCTTGAATTTGGAACCGGTATCGCCATAAGAACGGTGATCAGCGCGGCGAGCGCGATAAATAACCAGCGATAGCGGATAGACAGGATATCTTTATTCATGGCTGTTGTTTGAAGGCTTGCCCGGCAGCGTCAGAAGGCAGGTCCGAAAGTTCCGGGCCTGTCTGGCGAAAGCTTGTCCGGGACCGTCAGGTGTCAGAGCTGCCGGTTTGTCATTTCGTAATACTGACAGTTTCATATTCATCATTTCACCTGCTCTTTTAAAATGATGCCGTTAATCCGGCAAAAACGCCGTTCAGGACTTTTCCTGCTTTCGAGAACACGGAATCGTCAGGCCCGTTCATGATGCTTGCGCCCAGATCAACGGTGAGGGCGTCGGCTATTTTCCATTTGAGCGTTGGCCGGATAAAATATTCCTCGGAGGTGATGTTGTAATAGCCCGACAGTTCTGCATTCAGCACTTCATGGGCAATGGACCTGCTGACCGACAAAAACAGCGCGTGATTGGTTTCTTCCTGCTGGTTGAAAATTTTCCGGTTGAAGAGTTTCGATTCGTATCGTATCAGATCCAGTGCATACTGCATCTGAGCCTGCGGGTTGTAAGGATCGGCCAGAACCGGTTTGGTAAGCGGGGTAAAATCGAGGGTGTACTTTCCGATGTACTGAAGAATGGCGGTAAAGCCTCCGATAGTGCGTTCCGCTCCAAGAACGAAGGAAAGATCGGGGTTGGGGACCTGCATGTTTTCCCGGTAGTCTTCGGTCAGATTCAGGGCGGCTTCACCCCTGAAAATCCATTGCGATACAGGAACGGCAAAATCGGCGCCGACGGTGTTTTTCCGGTAAACCTGAGGGCTGTAATCAACAAAGGGTTCAGGCCGGAATGAGACGGTATCAACCTTAAAGCCATAAAAAGGGTCGTAACCGTGGAAGTATGAAACCGAAAATCCTGCCGATGGTAATTCAACGTTGAAACGCCCGGCCAGGCTTGCATTTTTTAAGCCGGCAACCGGCAAAAGGACCCGGGCAAAGGAGGCATTGCCCATGTCAAACAGGTCATAACGGTAAACAGATGGTTTAAAGACCGGTATCACGACAATTTCCAGTTCTGTTTTGCCGGTAATCCTGATCTTTGGCCTCAGCATAAAATTGCCCAGCTTCTGGTCGTCAGGATCGGGCGTGAGGAGGAAATAGTCGTTGGGCGTCAGGTTGTTGGTCGGGTTGAAGCCGTCGGTGCGTCCCCAACAGATGATCTGGTTCCCAAGGAAGAGATCGAACCTTTCACCGGTATATCCGGCATACGCTTCTTTCAGCTCAAATTCCGACTTGCGCCTGCCGAAAAAAATACCTTCACGAAGGCGTGCGTCGCCGAAGAAGTAAGTTTTTCCAGCCGATAATCCGGCTTTCAGGGCAAATTCCCCGGAAAGGTTTGAGAAATCTGTATATTCGGAGCCGCCGTATGCTACGCCCCTTACGAAACCATTCATATCGAATGATTTCTCATGAGGACCGGTCGCTGAAGAGTCGGCCAGCGAACTTTCGAACAAACCCTGTGCATGGCTGGCCAGGGCGAATCCGAAAACAAGATAGAAAGTGAGCGCTTTACATGGCATAGGAGACCTGTTTGGGATGAAAAATCATACAAACTTACCCATGGCCGGAAGGCATCCTGTCCCGGTTTTAAAAGACGGAGTGCTAATTGTGGTTCGGATTTTGAAAATTTAAAATCCGGACTATAAATATGATAAAGAACTGGTGAAAACCGTTTTAATAAATGCGGCCATTTTTTAATTATATTGATTTTACACATTATATTTGTATCTTCATAAAGCCATAATCGGAATTGTTTATAGGCCCTGGTAAGAGAAATTTATTTTGTTCAATTATTTTAAAATCAATTTAATATGAAGAAGATTACTCTTTTTATGCTGTTCCTGCTTGTATTGGGAACAACGGTTTCCAAAGGACAGATTGTTTTATCGTCCTGCACTGCCCCTGACAGTATTGTGGCAAAATATACCGATGATGCCGACAGGCTTGCCTTAGGAAGGTTTTACAGGAACGCTTTGCCTTACGCCGACAGTGTTTCAATCCCTCAGGCCTATTCCGATACGGCGCTGAAAGCTTTGCTCGCCGTTTATAATGCAACTGAATTACCTGAAAGAGATACGGTGGTTGAGTTATATGACATTCATACCTGTATGTATGCTTTAAGGAGATTTGCCGTGATTGCCGATTCAAATCAATCATGGATGCAGCAGTTGAGAAATGGAGTTATCCCGACAGGCGAACCGGCGGTAGATAGCCTGATGCAATTATTTAATCTTAGCGTAGAAAGTTATAGTTCAGTGAGTTATCAGGGTAACCATACCGTTCATTTCACTAGTGATAAGAATTATAATATCCTGGCTTTAGTTGGTTTGTGGAATTCCGTTCCCGGATTTTATTCCTGTCTTCCACATGGTTTCATGTGCCCTTCAATGAGTTTAAAGGATTCAATATATTCCGATCATGTTGAACTGACCTATTCTCATGGATGGGGCGATTGTTCGGCTGGTTGCCTGCATCGTTACTGGAAATTCAATGTTTACTTCGATTGCAGCGTTGGGTTTGCAGGCAGCTATGGCGTTCCGGTTCCGATTGGAATGGAGGATCATTTCAGCAATGAGGTTTCTGTATTGCCGAATCCTTTCAGCCAGGGAATATCTGTCAATGGAATTACGCCTCCTTTCTTGTATTCAATCCGTGATATGTCAGGCAAGGTGATAATTTCAGAAGAATGCACCGGGAATGAGATAGAAAATCTGGATGTTCTAAAACCGGGATTTTATATTCTGTCGGTTAATGATCATGGAAGGATTTTCAGGTGTAAAATCATCAAAGCCTGGCCTGCCCTTTAAATCGCCGGCAATCACTGAACGCTAAGATAAATCAGATAAAAGATTTATTCTGTTCTGATTATTACCAGAAATTTGTACTGTCGATTGCAAAATTTCAAACCGGATGAAAAAATCTCATTCTGCTTGAGCATCATAATTCTGCCTTTCAGCAGGTTTTGTTGTCCCGACGTGTTGATGATATAAGCCTGTCGACAATGTCGCTTCCTGGTATGCCATGATCAGCGTAAATATTGGGCAGCTCATTTAGCCTTAATCGAATTTTCAAATTCGGCCGGCGTTATTCCGGCAATCTGCTTAAAGACGGTGTAAAATGTCGATTTGCTGTTGAAACCGCAATCGTAGCCGATGGCTTCCACGCTGTAGTTACGTCTGTTGTGTTTCAGTTTGTTTTTCACGGCTTCCACGCGGTATTCGTTCACGAAACGGAAGAAATTTTTCCCCAGGTCGCCGTTAAGAACCTCAGTTAACTGATGTTTGGGCACTTCCAGCGCTGCCGCAAGCATGTTCATATTTAATTCCGGGTTCAGGTACGGTTTTTCCTTTTCAATGTAGTTGATCAGCAATGTTCTAATAGCTTCTTTTTTATCTGCTGACAGGCTGCTGTATCTGTAACGCTCATCGGCGGGTTTCAGGGGCGGAGCAGGCTGGAATAACCGTCGCTGCCTTAATCCGTAATAGCTGAGAATGTATATGAGCGCCAGCAGGATAGAATAATTGAAAACATGAACCGGAACGACTTCAAGCTTTTTAAAAAGGATAAGGATTCCGATGATCATCAGGGCAAGGCAATAAAGATTGTAGAATACGATGATGAAAAAAAGCCAGCCGATTTTCAGGTTGCTTTCGATGGTCGAAAATTCGTTTTCAAGGTTTTTACGATATTTTACCACTGTAAGGGCGGTCGCCGAATTGTACCCGATCCAGGATAAGACCGTGGCAATGGCAAAAACAATACGGAACCAAAGCGTAGTGTCCGGGACCAGGTAGGCATGTAATTCGAAAGGTTCCTGGGCCAGGTAGGCGAAAATTCTGCAAAACAGATACGGGAAAAGATGGAGCAGTTGTATCCCTTTCAGACTGAAAGCCGGGTTTACCAGCGACTGGACATAAAGGTAAAATGCCGGATTGAAAAGCAGGAAAGAACTGGTGAGGATGGGATGACCAAACACCCGATAATCGAGACCGCAGGTAAGGAATTCAATGGCCAGCAACGACAGCCAGCCGGTCAGGATTTTGTCCGAAACGCCTCGCTCATTTTTGGTGAACATAAGGATGGCTGCAAACAACCCTTGCGAAAATCCAAGCCATGCTATGGTTTCCATGTTTTCCGGCTAAGTTTTTATCGTCCTGTGGATTACAAATTTACCTGAAAAAATCAGTGAATCGTAGCCATGCATTTGGGTCCCGGGAATTCTGAAGCCCCTTCTTGCCGGTGAGTTTGCTTCTGCTGATTCTCTGTAAAAATATGCATTTCTGAAAAATATTACAACGATATCCGGCTTTTTTCAGGGATGACCGTTATTAACAACTTTTAACGGTATTGGCTGCAAAACGGCTTCCGGGAGTGAGTAACTTTGATAAGTTAAAATCAAACAAATGAAAAGAATATTAATTTCACTGGCATTAATTGCCGGAATTTCTCTGGCTTCCTATGCGCAGAATGCCAAATCGGGAGCCAAAGTCAGCATAAAGTCGACAACGACAGAATCAGCTTCTGTTGTCACCATCCAAAAGAAAGAGGTCAAAACGGTATCATCCGGGATTGTCGCTTCGCTAAAATCATCGCTGAATCTGACGGAGAAGCAAAAATCGAAAGTCAGCGCTGCCGTGACCAGCTTCCTGAAGGGAAAAGCAAAAATTGCGGAACTGGCGACGGCTAATCAAACTGAATACTCGCAAAAGCTTATGTCCCTCACTCGCAAGCTTAACGCCAAACTGAAAGGTACTCTGAGCGCTGAACAGTTTACGAAATATAACGGGCTGAAATCAACGACGGTATCGGGCAGCGCTATGTCGCAACTGTTCAACTAATGGCCGGTTGAGATTACTTAAAGTGCGCGGTTTAGTCAACTGCGCGCTTTTTTTTTGTTCAGGCAATCAGTGTTTTGTTAATTTTTTTAAACGTTACTTTCGGAGGAGAGGTTGCCTGGTTTTCATTTTTATTCATTTTCTTCCGTACTGATCATGAGCGATGCAGGGAAATCCGCCGGCCTGATTTCGGAATGCCTGATCTGGCCTCCTGTCCTGGCGGTCCAGGCCATCAGGCCAAAGGTTACTAAGGAGAGGATTAGGATGCTCGTCATCAGGATTTTTGTTTTACCCTTTTTACAGGTTATCAGGTAAAATACGACGGCTGACAACAGCCCCAGCGCGAGGATGCACCCCAGCGCCACGACAGCAACCGTTTCATGACGTTCGATCATGCCCTTTGCTATATCCGGAAGGTTTTTGATTGCATTTTCCGCCGGTTTTCCTGTAAAATAGGCTGGAATGGCCATGATTGCGGCGAAGATAAAGATTCCTAATCCCGCTTTCCTGACCGGTAGTTCTTTGAACACATAACCGGAAAGAAAGATCAGGATGCCGAAAAAGGATCCAAGGATCGGAAGGTGGTTAAGCAGCAGATGAAAATGAGTGAGGTTCATGGAGCTTGATATTATTGCGCTTCAAATGTATGAAATGAAGTTAAAACCAATAGCGGCAATCGTAAAAGAAGAGCAGCGCCTTTTAAATAATTCCGGAACATCGGAAAATTAATTTATGTCTCTTTATAAAATCAAGTGTATTCTTATTATATTTACCTGAGAAAATCAGCAATTCCGTGAATTTTTAAACTGATTCGCCACCATGAAAGGATTGTTGCGGAATATTTTGCCTCCTCCGCAGTGGCGCCTGCCGGTAACTATCCTGCTGGGAATCTTCACCGGCATGGGTTGCTATGTTTTTGTCATTTCCAATGCTGCTTCTTACCTGAGTGATAAACCGGAAACCTGTATGAACTGCCATGTCATGACGCCGCAATATGCTTCATGGCTTCACAGTTCGCACCGCCGGGTGGCAAATTGTAACGATTGCCATGTGCCTCACAACAATGTGGTCAATAAATACTTTTTCAAGGCAAAGGACGGGCTGCGTCATTCCCTCTGGTTTACCTTTCGCCTCGAACCGCAGGTGATCCGGATTAAATCCGCCGGACAGAAGGTCGTCAAAGACAATTGCATCCGTTGCCACCAGCCATTACTTATCGATCCTGAAATGCAGGCGGTGATAAAGTCCGATTATTACAGGAACAGGGTTGGCCGTCAGTGCTGGGAATGCCACCGCGAAACGCCGCACGGCACCGTAACCAGCCTTTCGGCAAATCCCAACGCACAGGTCCCGACGCTTAGTCCGGTGCCTTCGTGGTTGATAAAAATGATGAATGAACAAAAAACGAAACCATAAAACCATCAATCATGGATACCATAAAAAAAAGGAAACCCTGGTTTTACTGGATGCTTTTTATTGCAACGGCTGTCATTGTTTTCCTGCTGGGCATGCTGGCAGCATCCATTACCAACCGCCGTGCCGAAAAGGAGTATGTCTATAAACCTATGATTGAACTGAAACAGGGCGAGCCGCGGAATGCCGAATGGGGTAAGAATTTTCCCCGTGAATACCAGTCCTACCTGCAAACTGCCGATACGTCGTTTCGCAGCAAATATAACGGCAGCGCCGCGATCGATATGCTTGAAGAAGATCCGCGGCTGGTGATCCTGTGGGCGGGGTATGCCTTCTCGAAAGATTACAGCCAGGGCAGGGGGCATTATCATGCCGTTGATGATATCAGGAACACCCTTCGCACCGGCGCCCCGATGAACGGAACACCGGGCCCTCAACCCAATACCTGCTGGACCTGTAAAAGCCCGGATGTGGTGAGGCTGTTGGGGCAGATGAGCCCAGAAGAATTCTACAAAGGCGCCTGGGAGACCCGGGGCCCCGAAATCGTGAACCCTATCGGTTGCGCCGATTGCCATGATCCCCAAACCATGAACCTGGTTATTACCCGTCCCGCTCTGATCGAGGCTTTTAAACGGCAGGGGAAGGATATCGCCGGGGCGACGCATCAGGAAATGAGGTCGCTGGTTTGCGCGCAGTGTCACGTGGAGTATTATTTCGACAAGCATAAAACCGAAGGAGTCTCCTGTCTTACTTTTCCATGGGACAAAGGCTTTAGCGCCGATGATATCGAAAAGTATTACGACAGCCTTAACTTCAGCGACTGGACCCACGCGTTAAGCAAAGCTCCCATGATCAAGGCGCAGCATCCTGAATACGAAACCTCGCAGATGGGCATCCATGCCCGGCGCGGAGTGGCCTGTGCCGATTGCCATATGCCTTACAAAAGCGAAGGCGGGCAGAAGTTCACCGATCATCATATCCAAAGCCCGCTCAACAATATCGCCAATTCCTGCCAGGTATGCCACCGGGAAGAAGAATCGGAACTGATCGCCGATGTATACGAAAGGCAGGACAAGATTATTGAGAGCCGCAATAAACTGGAAGTATTGCTTGTCCGTGCCCATGTGGAAGCAAAAAAAGCATGGGAACTCGGCGCTACCGACGAAGAGATGAAGGATATTCTCAGCGATATCCGCAGGGCGCAGTGGCGGTGGGATTTTTCGGCGGCAAGCCATGGCGCTTCGTTTCATGCTCCCATTGAAATCAGCCGGATCATTGCCGATGGCATTGTCTGTGCAGGCAATGCCCGTACCCGGCTGGCAGGACTGCTGGAACAAAAAGGCGTCAGGAGTGAAATTCCTTATCCGGATATCTCCACCAAAGCCAAAGCCCAGCAATATATCGGGCTCGATATGGCCAGGCTCAATGCCGAAAAGGCGGAATTTAAGAAAGTTGTTATTCCGGAGTGGATAAAACAGGCGGCTGTAAGGGAGAGCAAGTACTGACAGGTAATGAAAATCATAAAATGATCTCAGGAGCCTGAAGCTGTAACCCAATATCGGTTTGCCCACCCGTTTTGATTCGTGAGACCGTTAAGTTCAGATTGTATCCCTGCCTGCCACCTGTTGGCTGGCGCGAGGCAGGGTTGACATAGATAATACAACGTAAGTTTCAAATGAGAGCAAAACGCCGGGCAGTTCTACAATCGTGATTGAGCCGACATTTTTGCTTTTTGCTGTCAGTTGCATCAGTGGTCCGGTGACGAATTAAACTAAAATATTGTAGCCAATCCAGAGTTCTGCCTGAGTTTTAATCCTGTCTCTGGTTTATTTTTTTTGATTATATATTGATTTAGAGTAATTAAGATATAATTTTGTGAATCGTTTTGCCATACAATGTAGGCAAGTAAAATTACCGGCGTCGATGTTTTCGGTAATTTCGTATCAAACTCTGATTGGCTTAAATACGGGATTACCCAACTTGCAATAACAAGAGGTTGCCGTGGCTTATCAGAGTTTCTCTTTTATAATGCCGTGATCCTAATAAAAAAACCTTCTTCTCTTTACGGACAATGAAATACGCAAAATAGTTGTGATTTGCTTTACTTGCTTCGCTTCGCGAAACCGCTTCGCTAAGTTCAGATTGTATCCCTGC
>Ga0116171_10000681_pt1 | contig 35650 bp, 29 predicted proteins | sample AD_JPNHW2_MetaG_FD_89798 | JGI IMG/M metagenome (GOLD analysis project Ga0116171, IMG submission 89798) | Active sludge microbial communities of municipal wastewater-treating anaerobic digesters from Japan - AD_JPNHW2_MetaG | ecosystem: Engineered > Bioreactor > Anaerobic > Digestate | place... | reverse complement strand
TGTTTAATTGATGCGGTAAAACTAATGTTTAACTAAAAATTTAAAAACATGAAAAAGTTGATTTATTTTTTTGTATTTTTATTGATGATTACGTCATGTAAAAAAAATACACAACAAAATGCAGTAATTGTTAATGCTTCTAAAGATTTAATTAAAGAAATGAATTTCTATGAACCAGATGTTTCTCAGATTGACATGATGGTAAGTAGTTTTCAAAAAGAAAAAATTGCATATCAGGAACATAAATTGGGTTTAAAGGATTTAGTAATTATTGGAGATAGACCTATAGATTTAGCTCTATTTCAGATAGAAGCAGTATTAAATTATGAAAGAGGTAATATAATAGATACAACATTAAAATATTTAAAAACAGAATCAACAGCTTTTACTATTGAAGCTAAAGGTTATGATGCATTAGGAAAAGTTTTACTTGATGGTGGTGATGTTATGGATTTGTATTCTGATATGGAAGCGTATGCTATTAATAATGGTATTGGTGAAGAGTTAATTTTTATAAATATTACATTGGAAAAAATGGAAGGGTTAATGGCATTTTTTAAGTTTGACAAAGAAATCGGGTTGAAAAATGTTTTTTTTCTTGGAAATGATTATTTCCCCTCAACTCAGCCACCAGTTTTAGCATTAGATCGTTACCTATGTGATGGAATGACTGTGGTGCCTAAATCTGGAATAGAATTAATAGATAGTAAAATATTTATAAATACGGGCGCATATCAAGCATGTTTTAATGGAGGTGATGTGATTATTTATAATATTAGCACGGAACATATTAGCTACGATGGTTGGTATGACGATCCTATATATGGATGGGGGCAATGGCATAATAAAGGGTTAATGTATTTTAAAAATGGATATGGTGGCTGGCCTAATACCTGCATGGATTATAATGAATTAAATACATATTTAGATGGAGCAAGATATATTTATCAAACAGTGACAAGTGATTGGCCGTCTAATAAAGTTATGTTAGGATGGCATTTAGAAGGAGGTAAGGGCGTAATACAACTGACAACACCTTGGACATACCAAGTTAATACATGGTTTAATTTTACAAGTGCAAATTGGTATTGTTCAAATATGCCATATTAATTAAATAAATAAGATTGTTTTCAATTGTATAATTATTTATAATATTAAGAAAATATGGTGTTTACGATTCGTAAATTTAAAATATTTCTTATAAAAACCGTATTTAAATACAATAAAAATGAAAAAATATATTTTATATACATTATTAACAGTAGCTTCAGAAATACTGTATTCTCAATCAATAAATTTTATTAAGCAAATAACCAATAATAATTTGGCAAATAGCTGTTCGTCGATAAAACAGGATTATAACGGTAATTATTTTCTTTTAAAGGGGGTGCTCGACACTGAAACAACGACAGTGACGAATAAAAGTATTTTAAAACTTGATAAAAATGGGAACAAAAAAGATAGTCTTTCTCTTGATACTATTTTAAATCGCGACAATTTTGTTTTGACATACATCGAGAAAAAGGGTAATAATTTTTTGTTTTGGACTACGCTAAGCGATTCCACATATAATTATCTATACATAAAAATTATTGACACGGTATTGAATACTTTGGAAGAAAAAATTATTGACACAATACCCTCTAACGAATTTTTATGCTGGCATATTTATACAAGTTCTTTGCATCATATTTTTTTAACTATAACTGAAGAAGGTACATGGTGGAGATATTATTTGTATGAGACCGATGATGACTTTAATCTGATTCGAAAAATTAATCCTGATTTCAGGGATGGATTTTATGTCAGTATTTCAGAAATACCAATTGATAGTAGCTATTTGATTACTTCAAGAAACTGGATTTTAAAAACAAATAATAACTTCAATAATTTTGATACAATTGTTAATCGATGGCAAACAGAACTGGTAGAAACTTATAATTATACAAAATCATTTTCCGACAGCACGTACCTTGAAAGTTCAACCTGTGTTGTTAGTGGTTCCCCGGAACTTTTTCCCCACCCCGGATTTTTTGTTCGAACCTCGAATGCGGTAATTATTGATACGATTGCGATACCGGTAAATTACAGCGATAATCGCCTGACACAATTGCCTGATTTTATAGATTATATTAGCCCCGACACAATATTTTATTGTGCCATAGCTGATTATAAAGATTGGGAATACGCTGAGAACAGTCAATTTTTTATTGCTAAGTTGGATTTAAAAGGAAATATTTTTTGGCAAAGATTTTTTGGTGGTAATGGAAATTATCGTAATGGCTCCATTACAGCAACATCAGATGGCGGATGTATCGTTCAGTGGAATTATTGGAACTGGCAATATTATCCAGGCGATTGGCGCATTTCGAATATTATCCTTATTAAAACCGATAAATACGGTAATGCACCTGTTGGAATAGATGAAAACTCTTTAGTAAATGAAAAACAGGTGCTGGTGTACCCCAACCCTGCTGGCGACTTTATTAATTTTGAAACGGGTTTTTATAATGACCTAAAACTCGAAATTTATAATTCAACGGGCCAATTATTAATGGTGAAAAATTTAAAGCAGGGAAAAAATCAGATATCAATCAGTAATTTACCCGGGGGCGCCTGCTTTTATAGAATTCTCTACGGAAATATAAAACTTGAAAATGGCACATTTTTAAAATTATAGTCATTTTATCCCCGCAAAATTCACAACACTGCAATCTTGTATTTATAACAACACTTAATATTGAGTCATCCCCATATTTTTAGAAATACTGAGTTTATCGGCCCGTGCCTATGATCGTATCCTGAAGGTTGCCCGCACTATTGCCGATTTGGATAATTCCCCTGAAATACAAAACCATCACCTGGCCGAAGCCATACAGTACCATAGCCTTGACAGAGAGAACTGGGCAGGATAAATGATGCAGCGGAGGCCTAAGCTTATCCTATAAAGGAGTTGTTTTTGAATAAACCTTGTTCTTTTTTACCGGTAATCCTGGTTAGCGTTCCGTTACCTTCGTATTTTCCATCTTTAAAGTTCCCCTCATATTTATCCCCGTTGGGATAGACCACGGTGCCATACCCTTCTATCTTGTCATTTTTAAAGTCGCCATGGTATTCGCGGCCATCAGGGAACTTTATATATCCGTTGCCATGTTTAAGCCCTTTTCTGAAATTGCCGACAAAGATATCTCCGTTCGGATAAGTAAGTGTTCCAAAACCGGTAATAGTGGTGTCAACCACAAAGCTATATAAGGGAGGGTCGTTGCTGATAATTACTTCTTCTCCGGTAACAGTCATATGGTTGTTTATCGTACTGGCCTGGCTGCTTAAAGTGAATAAAGCAAAAATTGCTATTAACAGTATGTTTTTCATTGATTTAGGTTTGAATTTTGAAAAGGCCGGCAAAAGTACACATTTTTTTAAAACAAAAAACATTTACAAAAAAAAATTTTAAAAAAAACAGGCTCAATTTTTGATGAAAAACATTCCCAAAAAATTGAATGCAAAAACTATCAGGGAGTAAATTATTTTGTTTTAACCTGGTGCAATGGACATGGTGTTTGCCTCAAACACTGGTTGGCCTGGCGATATTTCTGTATGTTAAAATCAGCGGCCGTCTGCTTGAAAAAAGCAGGTTTAAACACGTATGCCTGGTTAAGTCGAAGAACCTGATGTCGATAGGCGGTATTTCGCTTGGAAAGTTTATCATCGTTTCTAACAGGATTTTTGAAAAAAATATTATTCTTCATGAGTATGGACATACTGTCCAGGGTTATATGCTGGGCCCCTTGTATTTATTCGTAATTGGAATTCCCTCCCTGCTGCTTTCAATACTCTCCAGGTTTTCAACTACAGTAAGCAACAATTATTTCAGGTATTTTCCTGAACGCTGGGCTGATAAACTGGGTGATAATACCAAAGAGTAATTTAAGCAAGATATGATCAAAGGTGCCCCCGAAGTTAAAAAGTATAACAAATACCTACGTTGGTTATGCTTATGCAACATAAAAATAGTCCAATAAGACAACGACAGGCTACCTGTTTTTAATAATACCGGGATTAGTAACAGCATAAAAAAACCGGCTCAGCAGGACGCGTGGTCAATTCTGAGCCGGTTCAAAATAATAGTAAAAAGCGAAGTTATAGCGTGGCAGCTTTTACCACGAGTTCGGCAAAACGCTGTGAATAACCGGCTTCGTTATCATACCATGCCACAACTTTAACGCAGGTGCCGTCAATGACCTGTGTGAGTTTTGAATCAAAAATTGAGGAATGAAGGTTGTCAACGATATCCACACTTACCACCGGGTCGGTGCAATATTCCAATATCCCCTTCATAGCGCCTTCGGCAGCTTGTTTCATGGCGGCGTTAACATCGTCTTTATTCACTGGATTGTTCATTTCGCAGGTCAGGTCCACTACCGATCCGTCGGGAGTGGGTACACGCATTGATAAACCATCAAGTTTGCCAGCAAGTTCAGGTACTACCAGGCCTATCGCCTTGGCGGCTCCGGTGCTGGTGGGTATGATCGACATGGCGGCGGCACGGGCACGGCGCAGGTCTTTGTGTGGTGCGTCTAATATTATCTGATCGTTGGTATACGAGTGAATAGTGTTGATGAGTCCGTGCTTGATGCCAAAACTATCATTCAACACTTTGGCGATAGGAGCCAGGCAGTTGGTGGTACAGGAAGCATTGGAGATGAACCTGTGTTCGGGTTTCAGTTGTTCTCCGTTAACACCCAGAACTATGGTGATGTCCACGTCCTGTGCCGAGTTGGCGGGTACCGATAACACTACTTTGCGGGCGCCGGCTTGTGAGTGTTTTTCGAGCTTTTCACGGGTGCGAAAAATACCAGTACATTCTGCCACAACATCTACTCCAAGATCTTTCCACGGAAGCGCTGTGGGGTCTTTTTCAGCATACACCCTGTATTTCTTTCCATCAATAATAATATGATCATCTCCGGCAGTAACTTCTCCGGGGTATTTTCCATGTACCGAATCGTATTTGAATAAATGGGCAAGAGTTTTGGCATCAGTCAGGTCGTTCAACGCGACAACCTCAACATTATTCATTTTTAAAAGGGCTTTAAAAGTGAGCCTGCCGATGCGGCCAAAGCCATTAATTGCAATTTTTACAGTTGACATATATTTTTTTTGTTTGAAATTTATGCAAAAATATAATTAAAATAGAAGCTGTCAAAATAAAAAAAGAGGCATTTGCCTCTTTTTTTATTTTGGGTAAATCACTATCTGTATAATGTTACGATGCCCTTGGTTTTGTGACGTATCCTTTTGGTGTCCATCACATAGATAACATATACGTAAATGCCGGTAGCAGCGGGTTGGCCCTGAAAAGTACCTTTCCAGCATTCATTGATGTCGGTGGATTGGTAAACCAATTTTCCCCAGCGGTCGTAAATAGATATTTCAAAATTTTCTTCAAGAATGCCAAAGCCGTTAATGCAAAACTGTTCGTTTTTCGGGTCATCATTGGGTGTAAAAGCATTGGGAAGATAGAGTCCGTAAGTAGGCTCAATACGGATAAATTTTGTTGCGCTGTCGATACATCCGTGATCAGTGGTAACTTGTAATGTTACCAGATACGTACCCGTATCTTCTATTAATTGAAAATTGTAGTAAGGATTACTGATGGAGTAGGAGTGATAAGGGTTTTGAGCCGTGGAGTTGTTACCATCGCCAAAATCCCAGTGCCATTGATTCAGTATGCCGTGCGAATGGTCATAGAAAAGAAATTCAGGGTTGGTTACCGTGGCGGTATTTTCAGGAGCCGTGGAAAAAATTGCCACCGGTAAAGGATGAACGGTAATATAGTCTGATAATGTAAGGGTTCCTGTCAGATGCATGGGGTTGGTTATTGTCAGCGTTACGTCATAGGTCCCCGGTTCATCATAATACGCCAGGGGATTTTTTTCGTGTGAAAATGTTCCATTACCAAATTCCCATAAATAAACTGCATCTGGATGTACCTGGGTGGACTGATCAGTAAATTGAACCGCCAGAGGTACGCAGCCCGATTGGGGCTCGCCAGCAAAACCCACAATAGGATATATCGGAAGCACAGTAACAGTGACGGAAGCAAAGTTCTGACAGCCATTGGCATCGGTAACAGTAACCATATAAGTTGTTGTAGCTTCGGGGCTAAGAACAGGGCATGGTAACGTATTTTGGCCAGTAAGTGAGGGGTCGGGAGGGCTGGCAGACCATAAATATGATGTTCCTCCCGAAGCGCAAATAGTGGTGGTTTCGCCGTTATAAATAGTGGAAGGGGTGGCGGTAGCTGTAACAGCAGGCAGTGGGTTTACCACTACGGTGACAGAATCCACCCCATTGCAGATATTGTATACCGTTACATAATACTGGGTGGTAGTGGTGGGCGACACAGAAATCGATGCCGTGGTTGCTCCGGTGCTCCATAAATAGCCGGTACCTCCGCTGGAACTCAGATTGGCCGGTTGTCCCACACAAATGGTATCGTTGGGACCGGCATCAACATTGGCCGAACCAATGGTAATGCTTACGCTTTCGGTTTCCGAATCGTTGCATATATCGGTAACGGTGCAGGAATATGTTGTTGATTGAGGAGGCAGCACCACCGCAGAGGAGTCATTACCAGCTCCGTTATCCCATACGTAGGTATATGGCTGAAAACCTCCGGTGGGATTTACCCATATAGTAGTAGAATCGCCACAAAGCGTGGTGTCACTCGACGAAACTAAAGTTACCGGCGAGTTGTCGATGATATTGATAGTAACATCAGAGCCGCTTCCGCAAACCACCGTCTGCACATGGAATACAACGGTTTCAGTTCCTTCGGTCAGGCCGTCGGTTAAGGGGTGAATAACTATAGCAATAGAGTCCTGGCCTGCAGGAACAACAACATTATTGGGAATACTGGTGTAATCAACGCCATTAGTGGCCGTACCACTAATGGTAAAAGGGATTGTATATGCAGTAGCTGCAGGACTGGAAAGGTTGAAACTGATATAACCATCGCTGCACCCCTCAACAGCATTATTGCCCGCTCCTGGCACCGAAAAATGAGATGAAACCGTAACACCATAAGCCGACAAACTGTTGGCTTTGAGAAACACTCCCGAGTCATATGAACTGTCGCCGCAGTCTCCGATGGCAATTTTCAGGTGATAGGTCTGGCAAGGCTGCACAAGTATCCATGCCGTGTATACTTTGGTAAGCCTGTCGTATTGATAATAGGTTCCGCTGGCATTCGACCACGAGTAAGTGGCTCCGGCATCGCAAACGTTATTGATGGTAACATAATTAGCCGGATTGTTAGGCATCTTTGCGATATTTACTGAACTGTTGGAAAAAGGGCCTGAAATGCCAGGACCGCTGACAAAAAATCCAAAAACATCGTTATAACTCGAATTACAAAATTCATCAAACTCTTCGGAACCAAACACATATTGAAATTTTATAGTGTCGGCTATTGGTATAAAATCAAATTCAAGAATGGCTTTGTCGTATACCGTATTTGAAGGCACCAGCGCCTGCAAGTCGGGATCGCTGCCGGTTGCAGAGCCAGTTCCTGAACTTCCGGTATTATTCGGACCTATCGCATTGGAGGCCTGTCCCGAGGTGATAACGATTCCCTGTGCAAAACCTAATTGCGTGGCTGCGGCACCGGCAGCATTAAAGCTGCCAATCATATTGGAACTGATATTAGCAGCAGAGCCATTAAACAACCCATTACTTACGGTTACCCCGGTTCCCACCAACACATTTTGAACTAATTGTATGGGAGTCATTCCCAGTGACGTGCCCTGCACCACGGTGAGCTGCGCCTGCAGCCTTGAGGATATCAGAAATCCTCCTGCCAGAAACACACCGAAACATAATTTCAAAATAATATTTTTTAACATAAGTCCTATTTCCCTTTTAGTATTTGATCGAAAAGTGTTTATATATACGAGATTTTAATATATGCAAAGTTATGAAGAATAATTGATTTGTACGTAATTACCAGCCAAAAAGTTATTCAAAAAAAAACGTTTTTTTCTTAGTTGTAACAGATTGTTTATTTTTATAACGGATTTATACGACAAATAATTGGGGACACAGCACACAGTTGGCCGCATTTCTGCTTATATGCTATCATTTCGCAGGTTTTTCAAAAAGAAATGGTGGTTGTTTTTTGTGGTTGCTTTTTGGTTTTTTTTCTGGTTTTCATTACCTCGTCCACTTTTCAGGGATCCCGGTGCCACGGTGTTGGATGATCATAATGGTGTATTGATGGGGGCCCGAATTGCTGCAGACCAACAGTGGCGTTTTCCATCGGGCAGGTCGGTGCCGGAAAAATTTCAGAAGGCGCTCATCATGTTTGAAGACCGTTTTTTTTATTATCATAATGGGCTCAACCCGTGGGCTATGGCAAGGGCGGCATACCAGGACTTCAAAGCAGGAAAAATAGTCAGCGGCGGCAGCACTATTACCATGCAGGTGATCCGGCTTTCAAGAAAAGGGAAGTCACGGACTGTTTTTGAGAAAGTGATAGAAGCTTTTTTGGCTGTGAGGCTCGAACTCACTTACAGTAAAAAGGAAATATTGGCTCTTTATGCCGCCAATGCGCCCTTTGGAGGCAATGTGGTGGGTATTGATGCGGCAGCCTGGCGCTATTTTGGCAAGAATGCCGCTCAACTATCCTGGGCGGAGGCTGCTACCCTTGCGGTATTGCCCAACAGTCCGGCACTGATTTATCCAGGTAAAAGCCATGATAAGCTGTTGAAGAAACGAAACAAAATTCTTAATAAACTATATCAAAATAAGTATATCAGCAAGGAAGAATTATTGCTTGCGCAAAATGAAAACCTGCCAGGAAAACCTTACCCCTTGCCGCAAGAAGCTGCCCACCTGCTCGACCGATCAATTAAAGAAGGTCATGGCGGCGAAAGGATAAAAACCACTCTTGACGTTTATTTGCAAGCCCAAACTTTATCCATCGTGGAACGGTACCGCGAAAAATATGCGGCCAATAAAGTTCATAATGCCGCGGTTCTTGTGGTAGAGGTAGAAACGGGCGATGTGCTGGCTTATGTGGGTAATACCAATGAAACATACCGTCCAGAGTATGGCTGCCAGGTAGATATCATTACTTCGGCAAGGAGCACAGGCAGTATTCTGAAACCTTTTCTTTATGCAGCCATGCTCAACGATGGGCAGTTGCTGCCGGCGGCTCTTGTGCCCGACATACCGGTTCAACTGGGCGGTTTTATACCTGAAAATTACAACCTGACTTATGATGGGGCTGTACCCGCCAAACGGGCCTTGTCACGCTCGCTCAACGTACCGGCAGTTAAGATGTTACAAGCATACGGTATCAACCGTTTCAATTATGTCTTAAAAAAAATCGGAATCACCACACTGCATAAACCTCCTTCGCATTATGGGCTGGCAATTATTTTGGGCGGAGCCGAAGCCAACCTCTGGGATATGGCTGGTGCCTATGCCAGTATGGCTCGTACACTCAATCATTATCAGCCCAATGATTCCCGTTACGACAAAGAGGATTTTCATCCGCCTGCTTATATTTTTCAGGAAGAGAAAAGGAAAAGGACGGGCACCGAAAGGTCTTCGGTATTAAGTGCTTCATCTATCTGGTTTACCTTTGAGGCTATGAATGAGGTTTCCCGGCCCGACGAAGATATGGAATGGCGGCAGTTTTCTTCCTCAGCTAAAATAGCCTGGAAAACGGGTACCAGTTATGGGAGCCGCGATGCCTGGGCAATAGGTGTTAACCCCAAATACGTGGTGGCTGTGTGGACAGGCAATTCAGACGGGGAAGGCCGCCCCGGAATGACCGGCCTGACCTATGCTGCACCCATCATGTTTGAGGTGTTCAAATCGTTAAAGCCGCAGGGATGGTTTTATGCGCCGTACGACGATATGATCCGTTTACCGGTATGCCGTCACAGCGGTTTTAAGGCTACCCCGGTTTGTGAGGAGGTTGATACCGTGTGGGTACAGAAAAACGGCGAGAAAACCCCCAATTGTCCGTATCATCAAATAATTAAACTCGATGCCAGCGGGCAGTGGCGCGTGAACAGCGATTGTGAATCGGTGTCGGCTATTCGTTTTCAAAAATGGTTTGTGCTGCCACCGGTAATGGAGTATTTTTATAAGTCGAAAAATCCGTTTTACCGTGTGTTGCCGCCCTACCGCGACGACTGCCTGCCACAGGAAGCAGGTGCCGGTCCTGATATGATCTATCCTAAAAATAACAGCCGCATTTATATACCTGTTGACCTCAACGGGGAACGCGAAAAGGTCGTGTTTAAAGCGGCTCATAACGTGGCAGGGATAAAACTATTCTGGTATATCGATAATACTTTTATTGGCAGTACCAGCGATTTTCATCAAATGGCGCTTGCGCCCGATGCCGGCAAACATCGGTTAACTCTGGTGGATCAAAAAGGACAGCACTTGTCGGTGAATTTTGAAATTGTTGACAAGAAAAAATAACCTAGCCTCTGATTACCTGACTAGGGAAATGTTGCCTTTTTTCCGGGTTTCGGTGCCATCGGCCCATGTTACGATGAGCCGGTACACATACACATCGGAAGGCATTTTTTTCCCTTTAAAAGTTCCGTCCCAGCCCGAAGAAATATCTTCAGATTCAAAAACTTCTTCGCCCCAGCGGTCGAAAATAATCCAGTCAATTTGAATATCCCTGCCGTGAACATAAATGACATCATTAATACCATCGCCGTTGGGCGAAAAAATATTGGGGACATAGACAACAGGATCTATACAGTCAGTTATTATGTTTAAATCAATGGTATGGAATACGGAGCACTGGTGAGCATCGCTCACGGTTACGGTATACGTTCCATTAGTAAGATTGTTGAGACCTGGTATACTGTCGCCGGTGTTCCACCAATAAACATAAGGAGATGTGCCGGAAATTACCGTAACGGTAAGAGAGCCGTTATCCATGCCGGGGCAACCCGGCATTACGGTATCGATGGCAATCACCGGTAGCGGATGCACCATGATGGTAACGGTGCCGGTATCATAACATCCGCTTGATGACCCCGTAACCGTATATGTGGTGGTCGACGTTGGCTCTGCTATTACAGAATCCCCGGAACTAAGGTTTAAAGATGCCTGAGGCGCCCACGTATAGGCCGACATCCCTGCGGCAATGAGCATTATGGACTGTCCCGCACAAATCGCGGTGTCGTTGGTTAACAGGGTGACCGCAGCAGGTTCAAAATCAACTGTTATCGAATCCCTGACCAGGCAGGGAGCGCTGCATGCCTCTACCCAGTAAGTCCCCGGGGCAGTAATCATAATTGACGGGCCAGTGGTGCTGTCGGACCATAAGTATGAATTTGCGGGGCCAACTGATAAGGTAAGGGTTTGCCCCATGCACAGGATGGTGTCATTACCCAGGTTGATGTTGGGCGGGGTACAAACATTCATTTCAAAGAAATTGGGTAGGCCCGATTGTGAAATACCGGTGGATAACAAAATCTGGTTGTCCACGTAATTACAGGCAAGTCCCTGAGCATTGGGATTGTTGATTACTCCGAGGTAGGCTTCGCCATATTTGGCGGCATAAATCTTACCGTCGGGGCCCAAAAGTAAAGCACAGGTGGGTCCGGGAGGACTTGCTATCAGGGTGGTGGAGGCTATCATCAGGCTGTCGTTGCCGGCATTCATGTTTACCTGGTAAAGATCGCAGGCGGTGAGGCCGCTGAAATAAAGCAGGTTGTCGTCGGGTGAGAATTCCAATCCATAAGCAATTAGGCTGGTTGGAAAAGTAACCGGATGAGAAATTACTCCAGAGGTTTTGTCAAAATCAAAAATTTCCAGATGATGGGGAAACCAGACCGACATGGCAAGTTTATCTCCATGATGATTAGGCTTGAGATAACCCTGGTTGGCAAATATATCCGGATGAGTAACACCCACCGTGCTTAACACCGGAACAGGATTGAGTCCGGTAGCGGTAAGCAGGTAAGCAAAAAAAACATTGTTTGAGGGCTCATGGCCGAGTATCCAAAAATCGGTACCATTAATTGCGCGCACAGCGGTAACACGTTCCTCCGAGACAGGATGCAGCATGAAGTTTTTTGTTGCCGTTACGTCGCCATGACCTCCGTCAAGAGTGATGTCAACAATTGAATATCTTAAGGCGCCGGTATCATTATACCATGGAGTTGTGAAAATATAATATTGGTTGGAATCGCCGGGATTGGGAACAATCAACGATGACTGGGCGGCATTTTGGTGCCCCAGCAGCCCGCTGCCATTTGGCATCAACACATGGTTGTCGTTCCACACACTGACCCCGTCGGTATAAAAAAGCAGGTTGCCATAGTAATCGCATATTGAGGCACATCCTTCAATGGAGTGCACGTTGCCGGCAAATGTAGTCGGGTGGCACGAATTAAAATCCAGTCCTGCCCCTTCGCCGAAAAACCATTGGTTATAATATCCCTGGCCGTAAATTGTGTTGACGGAAAAAATAATTAGAAAAAGAAAGATTTTTTTATAAAGAGATTGAAGATTTTTTAATATCATAAAACTTAATAATATTGGTAAAGATTTTTCCTGGCAATTGGTGATTACAATTTGTGTTTTGAAACTTGCGGCATGATAGCGTTTATTGATTCATTAACCTTCATCGCACAAAAACAGTTGTTAGCAAATTTATAAAATATCAGTTAAAATCACCAAAATGCACTACCTTTTTTATATAAAGGTAAAAAAATAACCTTTAGTACAGCGCAATTAATACGTGACCTGTTATGTTAAAAACAACCGGTGAAGATAAAAGCCAATGAAAACAGCGGTTTACGAAAGCATTATTACAGCCCGGCAATATTTTGTTATCATCCCATTATGTAATAATTTTGTCCTCAATTAAATTAGGAGGACATGTTGCGAAAAATTATTTTAAACGTAATCGGGGTTTTAATAATCAATACGGTATTCGGACAGGCCGATTCGTCTTTGGTTTATTTCACCAAAGACATTAGTGCAGAAGGCATGCTAAAAGTTTTTTCTTTTATAGAGAGCGAGGTCAGCGGCAAGGTAGCTTTTAAAGTGCATTTTGGAGAGGAGGGAAACCAGAACTACCTGCCGGCAGAAATGATGAAGCCTCTGGTGGAAAAACTGAAAGCTACCCTGGTGGAGACCAACGTGCTGTATGTCAGTAAGAGACATTATACCAAGTCACATATACAATTGGCCAAAGATCATGGGTTTACCTATGCGCCGATAGATATTCTTGATTCGGAGAGAGACACCGGCATAGTAATCAGTACCAAGCATTTTGATACGATATACACCGGATCGCATTTTTTTGATTATGATACCTATGTTATCTGTTCTCATTTTAAGGGGCATGGGAGTGCGGGCTTTGGCGGGGCTATAAAAAATGTCAGCATGGGGTTTGCTGCAATTCAGGGCAAAAGGGCGATGCACGCCAATGATGTTCCGTCTGCTCACCCGAACAAATGCATCCAATGCGGGGCCTGTCTTAAAGAGTGTCCTTCGGGAGCCATAACATTAAACCCTTTGACTATTGACAGAAGCAAATGTATAGGTTGCGGTAAATGTATCAGCACCTGCCCGGTCCAGTCTTTTTCTGCACCGCGAGGGTCGGCAAAGGAAATTGTTTTCCTGGAGCACCTGGTAGAATATGCACGGGTATTGACCGAACAAAAAAAGATGGTTTATATTAATGTCCTGGCAAACATTTCAAAATCATGTGATTGCGCCAGTACTGCCCCCAAGCCTTTTCTTGTAGATATCGGCATTTTGGCTTCTACGGATATTGTGGCTATTGAAAAAGCAAGTCACGACATGGTGGATAAAGCTTGCGAATGTGACGATGCTTTTGTGAAAGCAGGTAATCCCAGCGGCAAACATCAGATAGATTATGCAGCAGCGCTAAAAATGGGAAATCCGGTGTATAAGCTGGTAAATGTTGACAAATAAAGGCGTAAAGTACCGCACTATTCTTTGTCCTTTGTATCTATAATTATGGTCACCGGGCCATCGTTGATTAAGGATATCTGCATATAAGCCCCGAACTCTCCGCAAACTACTTTTTTGTTCATTTCGTGTTCCATTTTATGCATGAATTTATTGTACAAAGGGATAGCATAATCGGGTTTGGCTGCTTGAATATACGAGGGTCGGTTTCCTTTTTTTGTGCTGGCATGCAACGTGAACTGGCTGACCACCATCACTTCGCCGGAAATATCACGGACGGAAAGATTCATCACCCCATGTTCATCATTAAATATCCGCAGGCGTGCAATCTTCCCGCACAGCCATTCAATATCTTCATCTGTGTCGGCATCTTCAATGCCTAACAATACAAGCAATCCTTTACCAATGCTTCGCTTTTCGGTATGATCAATTAATACAGATGCGTCATTAACTCTTTGAACAACAACCCTCATTATTTTACTTGTATAAATTAATTATTACATCATTTTTACCACAAAGGAAGCACAAAATACATCACAAAGTCCACGTGGCGGAAATAAAGAGCTATAGAATTACTATCTTTCCGATTTATAAATATATATTTTCCTTAGTGAAGACCTTAATGAAAACCTTTGCGTTTTTCGTGGCAAATAAAGAGTACTATTCACTCATCAACCTCATTTATTATACTCGTCAAAGAAATCATTCCCCTTATCATCTGTAAGAATGAAGGCCGGCATGTTTTCCACCCTGATCTTTCTGATGGCTTCCATACCGAGGTCTTCAAAGGCTACCACCTCCACAGATTTTATATTTTCAGCAGCAAGCAGAGCGGCCGGGCCACCTATCGATCCAAGAAAGAACCCTCCGTATTTTTTGCAGGCGTCAATCACGGCTCTGTTTCTGTTTCCTTTGGCTACCATGATCAGCGAGCCGCCCAGGCGCTGAAAAAGGTCCACATAAGAGTCCATCCGGCCCGCCGTGGTTGGTCCGAAGCTTCCTGATGGCATGCCTTGCGGAATTTTTGCCGGCCCGGCGTAATAAATGGGGTGATTCATAAAATATTCCGGCATGGGGTTACCCTCGTCAAGAAGTTTTTTTATTTGTGCGTGGGCAATGTCCCTGGCAACAATCAGCGTTCCGGTCAGGCTCAGTCTTGTTTTGACGGGATATTTGGTGAGCTCGGCAAGTATTTCTTTCATAGGCCTGTCGAGGTTTATCTCCACGGCTTTTTCAAGCTCCGGAGCTTGTGCCGGCAGGAACCGTACGGGATTTTTTTCGAGTTCTTCCACAAAGATGCCGTTTTCGTCGATGTAGGCTTTTAAATTTCTATCGGCACTACAGCTGACACCCATACCCACAGGGCATGAAGCGGCATGGCGCGGCATCCGGATGACACGTACATCGTGGGCAAAGTATTTGCCGCCAAACTGTGCTCCAACACCATAATCACGACAAATTTTTTCAATCTTTTTTTCCCATTCGATGTCGCGGAAAGCCCTTCCGCTGTCATTTCCGGTGGTGGGGATGTGGTCGTAACAGCCAGCGGAAGCCTTCTTTACGGCTGTGAGCGTGGCTTCGGCAGAGGTGCCGCCAATAACAAAAGCCAGATGATAAGGCGGACAGGCAGAGGTGCCCAGGTCGCGGATTTTTTCACGGACAAATTTTTCCAGCGACTCTTCGTTGAGCAGCGATTTGCTTTGTTGGTAAAGGAAGGTTTTGTTGGCTGACCCACCGCCTTTGGTAATAAAAAGAAACTTATAAGAATTGCCTTCTGTGGCATAAATATCTATCTGCGCGGGCATATTCGAACAACTGTTTTTTTCTTCAAACATCGTATAGGGTATCACTTGCGAATACCTCAGGTTTTTCTCCTGATAGGTGGTGTAAATACCTTTCGACAGCGCTTCGGCATCACTGCCGCCGGTCCACACCTGTTCGCCTTTTTCTCCAATAACAATTGCCGTTCCGGTATCCTGACACCAGGGAAGTTCACCTTCGGCTGAAATGACGGTGTTTTTCAACATGGTATAAGCCACAAAGCGGTCATTGTCTGTGGCTTCGGGATCATCAAGTATTTTGGCAAGCTTTTTAAGATGTGAAGCCCGGAGAAAAAATGAAAGATCAAAGATTGCTTCTTTTGCAAGAAGTTCCAGACCTTTCGGATCAACTTTGAGTATTTTTCTTCCGCCTGCTTCCACAAGCTCAACGTAATCTTTGGTTAAAAGCCTGTATCGGGTGGTGTCCTTTTCGATTTGAATAGGTTTTTCATAAATAAATGCGGCCATAATCTCTTGATTTATAAAAAAATTTATCGGATATTAAAATATTTCATAAAAAATGAACGACTGTTCAAACTTAAAAAATATTTTAACAGTAAAAAAATATTCCTTGCTGAAAATTTTGCAAAAAAAAAATTATTTGAGAAATGTCAGGATACTAAGCCTGTTTGGCGGCTTATGACGGTCTATTTGTGTTAGACAGTTGCACCCGGATTAATAGGTTAAAAATTTGTGTTGAAATAAAAAAATTAATAATATTGCATTTTGTTTAATTTTTAAACAAAAAATGGTGTATAAATATTTAGAAACGATGATTTCGTTTTTAAAAATGACTTTTAATTTTGTTAAACCAAAATGACTTATAATGAAAAACTATTTAATTTTATTAATTGTAGTTTTGTTTATCAGCGCCTCAACATCTGCCCAGCCATATAAAAATGAAGACACGGTTGTGGTCTTTCAGACATCAACTCCTGTTCCTGGCATGATAAACAAATACTTATTATTTAAAGAAGGGAATGAATTTGGTTGGGTTGATAGTAATTATATTTTGCACAAATCAAAAATTTCAAAAATAACTGCCGGTTTTTTACTGGTTGATGCAGATACTGTTTTTCCTGCCGATGTGAAAAGCCTGGTATTGTCCGGGCCGGCTGCTTTTATGCCTTCTAAAAACCAGGAGAGGACCGTTCCTGTTAAATCAGACACTATACAGAGCTTCCGGGTTATGAGCTATCAGGAATTCGAAAAACTTTCCAAAACAGAATTTATCATTGAGGCCAAACAACATAACGATCCGTTTTATAAGCATATTTCTGCTGAAAAATATGCTGCCGATATGGATAAAAAAATACAACGCAGAAAAAATATGTTCGCAGCGCTTGATACCTGTCCCTTGCGTTACGGTATAAGTACAAATCTTGTCAGAGACCTTACCAACGAAATCAACCTGAATTTTGAATTGCCCGTAAAGCGTAGTTTTTGTCTTGAATTCGGTGCAGGTATTCTGTATGCGAAGCCCGGAGCCAGCCGCTATGACTTTGCTTCTTTTTTAACTAGACTTACCAATATCAGGGGAAGACACATTACCATGTTTGATCAATCTTATCTTTATCGCAAAGGATTCTCCCTGGAAGTTATTCCGAAATTTTTTCTTTCGAAAAAGAAACACCTGTATTTAGGCCCGCAGCTTGGTTTTCACTACTATTACTATACAGACAAAAGGATATTTCTGGATGCTGATGGTTCAGATTATTACCACCGGTCTTTTTATGCGATTCAAAGCGAAAAAAGCGCTGCTGTTAATCTCAATATGATCTTTGGTGTTCAAACCCCACAGATAAAAAGATTTTTATTCGATGCGTTTTTTTCAATTGGCATGATGTACAGAGGCGGTGTCGTCAGCCGAAGTGCAGATATATTATATCTTCATGAAGGATCCGTAAAAGATTATTATGATCCACCCAAAGTACTGAAAGGGGGCGGCTTTTTCTTATCTGTGCAACTAGGTTTTAAAATCGGATGGCGTTTTGGTAAGGCAAAGCTTTATGGATGAAAAAAATTCAAAAAGTCTTCATCCTGAAAAAAGTCCCCAAGGGAAGGTTCTTTCCGAATTGGTCTGTAATGTATAGTTCGCCAAACTCTTTGTTTTTAATGTTTTCAAAATACGAGCTAATCAGATTATCTGTCACCAGCGATGAAAACCCCATAGAGTAAAGGTTTAATAAAAGAAAGGATTTTTGTTCTTCCAGCAGACAAGAGCAAAGCCGTGTCAGTTCGTTGATTTCTTCTTCAAGCACCCATTTTTCTCCTTCGGGGCCGCGGCCGTATGCAGGAGGATCGAGAATGATTCCGTTGTATTTATTTCCCCGCCGCACCTCGCGTTTTACAAACTTCATGGCATCGTCCACGATCCAGCGTATCCCGTCCAATCCGCTTGCTTCCATGTTTTCGCGCGACCAGTTCACCACCTGTTTAACAGAATCTACATGCACCACATCAGCGCCGGCAACTTTGGCAGCCAGAGAAGCGCCACCGGTATAGGCAAAAAGGTTCAGTACTTTAGGGGTGGCATGCTTAATTTCAGAAACCGTATCAAAAATATAATTCCAGTTATCAGCCTGTTCCGGAAACAGCCCTACATGTTTGAAAGCGGTGAGGCCCAGCCTGAAACGCAGATTCATGGACTTATAATCATAACCGACAAACCACTGTTCCTGCATTTTTTTCACGATCTTCCATTGCCCTTTTTCGCCCAGGCTTTCTTTGCCCGAGGTTTTGATAAATTTTGCATGGGTCAGTTTTTCCCATTCGGCATGTGTCAATGATTTGTTCCAACAGGCCTGTGGTTCGGGACGCGATAAAATATAGTTGCCGAAACGTTCCAGTTTCTCATAGCTGCCCGTGTCGATAAGCTCGTAGTCGTTCCAGCCGGTGGTTTGTATTAAGCTGCACTCCGCCATAGTGTTATTTTGCCGGATTAAAAATGTTGCCGATAAAAAGGATACGGTTTTGCGTATTTTCTTTGATAATGAAGAGGAAGGGATGATCGGCCCTAAATTCGGGTTGATTTGCGGGCATGGATTTTACCCTCATTACCACGGCTGAAGCCGCTGCGGCTTCAGTGCCTGACTCGTTGACTTCGACAAAAGCCTTGTGTATTACTTTGCTGATTTTAAGGTCTTTTTTGCCGGTCATGCCCGAAAAATCGGCATTATCGGAAAAGGCTTCTTTCATACCCATCTGCTGAAGTACTTCGCTCAATTCAAATTCGGAAGTAGTCTTGAATTTGGGCAGCCAGAGTTTAACTTTTTTCTTAACCAGGCTTGTGTTAATCATATTGTACCAGTCGGGGCCGGTTTCTTTTGTTATGCCGAAGATGCCGTTTTTGTCTTTTGGCAGAATAACCAACATCGACATTTTCCCTTTTGAATAAGGTATTTCAATGGCTTTGAGCCCGTTTTCCTGTTCGTAAAATCCAAAATCTCTTTCGGCAAACATAAAATCGCATGGCACCTGAGTGGTTTCATCCGGATAAAAAGTCATTTTTTTGGTCAGCGTTTCATCAAAAGCGGTTTCCCAATCGGCCTTAAAATAAATGGCATTCACCAAAACCATTCTGGTAAGATAATCGATAAGGCCGGGTTGTATCAGGTCTTTTATTTTTTCTTTGGTCTCTGTTTCCACCCACTTATTGATCAGCAGGCGGCTTTGTTCTGTTTCTTTAATAAAATCCACGGTATGCAATGATGACAGGTAACTATCTTTTAACGCTCCGATGAAGCTTTCTTTAAATTTAAAATCTTTTTGTGCCCAGATAGAGTTAGCGGTGTATGTGTTCAGCGTGCTGCCATCGTTCAATGCGTTTATTTCTTTGAGTCTGGCGTTGTTTTGGTTGTTAAAATCCAAGCTGTTCGGTGAAAAGTGCATGACGGCTCCCATTTGTTTTTCGGTGTTTCCGCGGGCTCCCGTATAGGTCATAGCCAGGGCGGAGGATATGCTGTAAGGCGAATACAACATGTTTTCGGGTTTGGCGCCGATATTTTTGTAAAGGTCGAAGGCAAACCGGTTGTTGTTTTCGGTGATGTTGACTACAGAGGAGCCTTCATCTGACGGGCTGGAGGTGGAATTCATGCTGTTTTTGTTGGTTTTGCAGGCACAGAGCAACACAAGAGATATCAGGCCCGCTGTAAAAAATAGATTCAATGTTTTCATATCCGGCTATGTTAAAATATTGTACAAAGTAACATCAATATTCGGTGACTACAAATTTCAATCCTTTTTATTAAAATAGTCGGTAATAATTTTTGCTTTTTGTGCCCCGATCACTGGCTTCAGATCTTCGAAAGATGTCTTTTTTATATTTGCTACCGATTTGAATTTCCGTAAAAGTTTTTGTGCGGTTTCATATCCTATGCCTTCGATATCCGATAAAACGGATTTGACGCTTGCTTTTTGTCTTTTTTGCCGGTGGTGTGTGATCCCAAAACGATGTGCTTCATCGCGCAGTTGTTGTATCAGTTTCAGAGTTTCTGATTTTTTGTCAATATACAGCGGGATGCTGTCTCCGGGAAAATATATTTCTTCCAGTTTTTTGGCGATGCCGATGATGGTTATTTTGCCCCGGAGTCCCAGTTTTTCCAAGCTGTGGAGGGCTGAGCTCAGTTGTCCTTTACCACCGTCCACCACGATAAGCTTTGGCAGGGCTTTGTTTTCGTCAAGCAGTCTTTTATAGCGCCTAAAGACGACTTCTTCCATAGAGGCAAAATCATTGGGACCTTCCACGGTTTTGATATTATAATGACGGTATTCGCTTTTTTCGGGGCGGGCATTTTTAAATACCACCATCGAGGCTACCGGAAAACTTCCCTGGGTGTTAGAATTGTCAAAGCATTCAATATGGTCGGGCAGTTCGTTCAGATGCAAATCTTTCATTGCCTGCTCCATGATGCGCGTTACATGCCTGTCGGGATCGACAAGTTCTTTTTGTTTTTCTTTGTCAAGTTTGTAGTATTTTGCATTGTTTTCCGAAAGGTCGAGCAGCTTTTTTTTATCACCTTTTTGAGGGACGGTTATTTTTGTTCCGGGAAAATTTATGCTTAAGGCCAGTGGAACAATGATTTCTGCGGAGCTACTTTTCATGCGCTCGCGCAGGTCGGTGATAGCGTATTCGAGTAACTGAACGGGTGTTTCGTCAAGGTGTTTGCGCAGTTCCACGGTATGTGCCTGAACGATGGCTCCATCCACCACTTTTAAAAAATTGATATAGGCCGTATTATCGTCATCAATGATGCTGAACACATCCACATTGCTGATGGCGGGATTTACCACCGTTGATTTGCTCTGGTATCTTTGGAGTAATTCTATTTTTTCTTTTACTATCTGCGCTTTTTCAAATTCATAGGTATCCGCGAAGGAATTCATGGCTTTTTTTAGCTGCTGTTGCACGGCATTGATGTTGCCCTTGATAATCTCTTTGATGTTGACGATGGTTTCGTTGTAGTCTTCTTCGTTTTGATGACCGTCGCAAGGGCCTTTGCAGTTGCCAATGTGGTATTTGAGGCACACCCTGTACTTTCTGCGTTTTATGTTTTCTTCCGTAAGGTTGTAGTTGCAGGTACGTACCTGAAAAATTTGAAATATCAGTTCCAGCAAGGTATTCATCATACGTCCGGAAGCGTAAGGGCCATAGTATTCAGAGCCGTCCCTGATAATATTGCGGGTATAAAATATTCGCGGGAACCGTTCTTTTTTGATACATATCCAGGGATAGGTCTTATCGTCTTTCAGTAATACATTGTAACGGGGCTGATATTTTTTTATCAGGTTGTTTTCGAGCAGCAGGGCTTCGTATTCATTGTCGACGACAATGTATTTTATATCGGCAATTTTTTTTACGAGTACGCTGATTTTACCAGTCATCGCCGACTCGTCTCTGAAGTAGCTTTTTACACGCTTGTTCAGTTTTTTTGCTTTGCCTACATAAATAATCGTTCCCGAATTATTAAAAAACTGATATACACCGGGCTGTTCGGGCAGTGTGGCAAGGATATTTTTTATATGGTCATTCAGCCGGTTCAATCTTTTTTTTCGATTTTCTTACAATCAGGCCAATGTCCATGATATCGGGCGTTGTCACCAGGGGCATCACATTCTGGACTTCGAAGACATAGGAACCCTTGAGAGGAAAGCTTACCCCTTCAAGTGCCGGGTGTGTAACATCCCACAGGTCGCCGGCGCCGTCGCCAAGAAAAGAGCCATCGGTATTTCTGACGAGGATGTTGTAATCCTTAACACGCATATCCCCTGAAGGATAGTTGATCATCATGTTTATACGGATATTGGCGAAAGCATAATAAGAAGTATGCCGAACAGTAAGCGCTACATCGTAAAGGCTCGATGTATCTTCTATCGGCACTTCAAATTTGATAATCTGGTCGCGTTTCCAATTGTGGTTTTCTATTTTAATGTATTTTTCATAGATTTTATTATGCGAGCACGACATTAGTCCCAACAGTAATAATAGTATGAAGTATTTTTGTTTTAGCATTACAGAAAAATTTTTAAGTAAATTTACATTGTTTTTTTAAAACGTATTACGGCAAAGCAAAATTATGAAAAAACCTAAATGTTATGTGGTGTGGCAGGGTCGAAAACCCGGTATTTACCTAAACTGGTCAGATTGTCTGGAGCAGGTTGATAAATTTGAAGGGGCGGCTTACAAATCCTTTGAGGATTTGAAAGCCGCGGAAACAGCCTTTGCCGGTGATTATAAGAAATATATTTACCTCAAAAAAAATAAGGTCTTACAAGGGAATACCAACGCCGGTGTTGGGTCGCCGGAAAAAATTTCTGTCAGCGTGGATGCTGCCTGGAATACCGTTACCAAAGTTATGGAGTATCGCGGCGTTGATACGGCCACAGGAAGCCAATTATTTATTCAGGGACCTTTTCGTGATGCAACCAATAATATTGGCGAATTTCTTGCCATAGTTCATGCCCTTGCAATGCTTAAACAGCAACACAGTTCTCTGCCGATTTATAGCGATAGCATGACAGCTATAAAATGGGTAAAAGATAAGCATGCCAAAACCAAACTGACTCCGTCACCAGAAAATACCGTATTGTTTGAATTGATAAGCCGCGCAGAGATTTGGTTAAAGGCCAATACCTTTTCAAACAGGATATTAAAGTGGCAAACGGACATCTGGGGAGAGATTCCGGCCGACTTCGGAAGAAAATAAATCAGAACAATGCTTCTCAGGAACAGAGGTCAACACATTCAATAATCCTGGCAAGCGCTTCTTCTCTAATCGAATAATAGGTCTTTTTTCCTGACCTGCGCGATTCGAGAATTCCGCGGATCTTAAGGATGTTCAAATGATGCGACGCTGATGCTTGTTCGATCTTTAATTTTTTATAGATCTCAGTAACATTCATTTTTTTATGCGTGTACAGCATTTGAATGATTTCCACTCTCATGGGGTGCGCCAGTGAACGTAATTTGTCGGCAGCATTGTCTAATTTTTCTAAATTAATTTTATCAATTTTTAGCATAATTGAATTTTTATCCAAATATATATAAAAATTATGTTGTAAACAAGTAAAATGTTTGGTTTTATTACTTTATGTCTAATAGGTTACTAATGAAAACACCTCTATATCGTCATCGATAGTAGATTTGCCATTTAAAAATCCAAGTTCACAGATAAAGTTAATTTTTAATTTTTTTATTGGAAAAATGCGTATGAGTTCCGAAGCAGCCCGGGCCGAACCTCCGGTGGCGAGCAAATCATCGTGTAACAGCACGATATCGTCTTTTTCAAGGGCATCCTGATGTATATGCAGAATGTTTTCGCCGTATTCGAGGGTATATGATTTTGAAAACGTGGCGGCGGGGAGTTTCCCGGGTTTGCGGATAGGCACAAAGCCCGCGTTAAGCCTGGCGGCCAGCGCTCCTGCCAAAATAAAGCCCCGCGACTCAATTCCCACCACTTTGGTAATACCCGCCTCCTTGTAATAGTCGGCTATGGTATCAATGATATACTTAAAAATGTCAGGATTTTTTAAGGCAGTAGTGATATCTTTAAAAATTATTCCCGGCTTGGGGAAATCCGGTACATTGCGGATAGAATCCTTGACTTGCTGTAACGTAATTTCTTTTTTCATAATTTTTTTTTGTTTTGATTCAGGGCCAGTTGCCCGCAGGCGGCCATAATGTCGCTGCCTTTGCTGGCACGTAAATTTACAATAATATTTTTGTTTTTCAGGAAATTGACAAAAGCTGTTGTTGCTGCTGCTTTGCTTTTTTGGTAATTATTTTCTGCGTTGGTGTTGTAAGAAATGATATTGATTTTTACGGGTACGTTACGACAAAATGCAGCTAATGCTTCTGCGTCCTCCCTGGTATCATTAATTTTATCAAATAAAATATATTCAATGGTAATTCTATTGTTGGTTTTTGCATGATAATATTTCAATGCTTCAATCAGTTGGGTTAACGGGTATTTTTTTGCGATGGGCATCATCAATTTTCTTTTATGTTCGATAGCCGAATGCAGCGAAATGGCGAGTTGGTAAGGGCTGTTTTCGTCGGCCATTTGCCTTATGCCGTCAACAATTCCTGCTGTGGACAGGGTGATACGTTGTGGAGAAAAATTCAGTAAACTTTTGTCTGAAATTTTATCGAGGGCCGACATCATGTTGTTATAATTCAGCAGCGGTTCGCCCATGCCCATAACCACAATATTGTCCAGTTCTGTCAGGTGCTTTTCTTTGGAAAAATTCATCAGAAACATAATCTGATCATGAATTTCCCAGGCTTCAAGGTTTCTACGGAAGCCGAGTTTTCCGGTTGCACAAAAACAGCAAGCCAGTGCGCAGCCCGCCTGGCTTGAGATGCAGGCAGTTACCCGTGTGCCTGAAGGGATAAGCACGCATTCAATGGTGTTGCCGTCCGTGAGGTGCAACGCGTATTTACGGGTGCCATCGGTAGACACGTATTCGTCATAAGAATGAAATGAATTGCATATAAATGCTGCTTTTAGTTGTTCGCGAAACGAGGCGGCAATATTTGTCATTTCGTCAAACGACAAACAACGGCTGCGCCAGAGCCATTCCGAAATTTGTTTTGCCCGGAAGGCTTGTTCGCCGGCGTTTTTGACCAAAACGGTCAATGCCTCCGGGGAGAGGCTTTTGATATGTTTTTTGTTGTTTGCCAGGTAAATCAGTTATTAACAAATTCAGCCACAAAATCATCCACCGACTGCAAATATTTTTCCTTTTGTTCTTCACTAATAAAAGACGCCTCAAAGGAATTCTTTACCAGCGTAACGATGTCGTCGTGTGAGAGATCAAGGGCCCGTTGTACAGCAATCAGATTTTCGTTAAGGTAGCCGCCAAAATAGGCGGGGTCGTCGGAGTTGATGGTAACGGCAATATTTTTGTTAAGAAATTTTTTGAGGGGATGCTCTTTCAGGTCTTTTACCACGGCCAGTTTAAGGTTTGATAGGGGACACATGGTCAGTGGTATCCTTTTTTCAGCGATTTCATTCATCAGCATTTCGCAGTCTTTAGAGTTATTGCCGTGGTCGATACGGTTTATTTTCAACAGGTCCAAGGCTTCTCTGATGTATGCTGCCGGGCCTTCTTCACCGGCATGGGCCACAGTTAAAAATCCCAGTTCGCGGGCCTTTGCAAATACCCGGCTAAATTTTTCGGGAGGATTTCCCACTTCGGAGCTATCCAGGCCTACACCGAGAATTTTATCTTTAAAAGGTAGCGAAAGTTCTAAGGTGTTGAATGCAGACTCTTCGCTCAAATGGCGCAGGAAACACATGATAATCCCTGTGTGTATGCCGTGCAATTTTTCGGCATCCAACACAGCTTTGTATATTCCGTTGAAAAAAACCTCGAAAGGAATGCCGTTATGCAAATGCGTCTGCGGATCGAAGAATATTTCAGTATGAACTATGTTTTGCTCAGCAGCTTTTTTGAGGTATGCCATTGTCATCTCGTAAAAATCCTGATGGTTACGCAACACATAGGCGCCCGTATAGTATATGTCAAGAAACTCCTGCAGGTTGCTGAATTGATAGGCATTGCGAAGTTCTTCAATGTTTTTATATTCGAGAGTAATATAATTGCGGGCAGCAAATTCAAACATTTGTTCCGGCTCAAAGGTGCCTTCAATGTGCAGGTGAAGTTCTGCCTTAGGTATATTACGGATAAAATCGAGAATACTATTCATAAGTCTTTATTTGTACAAAGATAAAAAAAGCGGATGTAAAATCCGCTAAGTCTTTACAAAAAATATTAAAAAATTACCACTCATCTGTCTTTATTGCCTTAGGAATCATGCCTTTTTTAAGGCTTTTAATAATTCCGTTCACAGTGGTGTCTACCTGATAAAGGTAATTGTCGCAGGCGGGAGTGTATTGAGGGTCGTTTTTGTTGAGCCAGCGTTCCAGAGGGAATTTTGATACGGCCTGAAGGTTAAAATCAGTAAAAACATAACGGTATCTGTTGGGTTTGAATTCGAGTTTTAAGGTATATTTGATAATACCGCCATCGGTTTGCAGGCCTTTTTTGTCTACATTAAAAATTTTGAAGCGGGGGTTTAGCACCAGTTTTCCGTTTTCTGGTTCGCGAACGGTAGTAACTTCGTTGGGGTTTTTATAATTGGCATTTATCCAGGCTACTGCAGTGGTGTATAATTTTGACGATTCGCCTTCTTGCCACACTATATCTTTATAAGTTATTAATTTAGTGTCTTCATCAATGGGCAGGGTGGCTGTTTGCGAAAGTGCAGGCCTTAAAGAAAATGCCGAAAGGAAAACAAATCCGGAAATTAATGCCAGTTTTTTCATGATATAAAATTTTAAAACAAAAATAAATTTTCCTGAGGTATTTACAATAATTAAACCAAAAAATTAAAAAAGCAAGGTTGTTTTGTACACGGCAATGTTGTTCAGGTTGTCGGTAACTGTGAGCTTAAGATTGTTTTTGCCTGCCGTAAAATGTATCGGGTCGGTTTTATAGGTCAACAGATTGTTTTTAATGTCATATTCGGCAAGTACCCATGAGTCGTTAATGGTGAGATTATAAGTATCGATGCCTGAAAAATTATCAGTAATTTTAAAGGAAATTGTTGTGCCGGGAAGAATTTTTTTTGCATTCAGGTTCCCGATGGGCTTAATATCCGGGGCAACGGTGTCAGCTACAATGGCATAGTCGCCAAAACTCCGGATTTTTGCCGACCAATATCCATTGTCCTGCTTGCTTTTTACAAAAGAAAAATAATTCCCGGCAACGCTGGCCAGAGTCAGTTTTGATAAAACAGTATCATTTGGGAGGGAGTCGGGTTTTATCATAAGGGTGGCGGCAGCGTGCAGCGGTGTGAATTTATTATGTATTTGGTGAATATCCGAAAAGGTTTCTTTTGTGCGGGGTTTTACGGTATATTCAAAAAATAGCGAATCGTAAAGAGCGGTGGATGGGAGATCGAGGATGATATTTTTGTTCTCAAAATGATTTTTTAGCCCAAAACGGAATAAGGGCAGTGTTCCGGAAGGGGTTGTTGTTTCAGCTTCTGCGGGTGGTACCGACCTGACAGGGAAAACCAGTGATGAAGTATTATTATTAAAATCGGACACCTTTACCTTGATAGTGTGTATCAGGGTATCATTAAAAAAGTAAATACCATGTTTTTCACGACAGGAATAAATTTTAAGCCGGTTGCCTTGTGAGATATAGGTTTGTATTATTCTTTTATGGCTGGCTATATATTCAGGATAATCAATAAGGGTGTTAATGTAGCGTCCTTCGCTAAAATCGACAGAATCAAAAGAAATTTTATAAAAGGGAAGGCTGTCAATAAGGATTTCCAGGGAGTAAATTCCATTTTTTCCGTATGAATATTGCTGGTCATATGTTTCCACGCCAAACGAAATTCCTCCGGATGCAACCAGTGTATCATTGCGGGAGAGTTGCAACATATTTCCTTTTTTATCTACTTCTGAACAAGCTTTTTGTTTGTTGTTATCTACCCGGCTGCCAGGGGTTTTGGGGTAAAGGCAAACCGTGTATATGCCGGGACTTGTCTCATCGGCGATGGTATATCCGAAAAGCCTTGGATTTATGGGCCGTTCGGTGGTTTCGTTTCTTATTTCAAAATGCAGGTGAGGGCCGGACGATGAGCCTGAGTTTCCCGAGTAGCCTACGATATCGCCTTTTTTGAAATGGAACAAAGACCGGTTGGGGAAAAGTTCTATTTCGAAGGATTTTTTTTCATACTGTTTTCGTTTTACATAATCCTCAACCACCACGTTAAACTCATTGAGGTGTGCATAAACTGAAACAAAACCATTCGGGTGTGTTATGTAAATGACTTTTCCGTAGCCGCCTGGGGTAACTTTTATTCGTGAAACATAACCATCGGCAATACAATACACATTAAAGCCTGTTTTGTTTTGGGTGGCAAAGTCGATACCGGTGTGAAAATGATCGGGGCGGAGTTCGCCGAAAGTGCCCGACACATAAGGTTTAAGATCAAGGGGAGGAATAAAATAATTTTGAGGAATAATTTTTTGTGTATAGGCATACATAAAACTCCCCAGCATAAATATAATCTGAAAAAAAAGCCGTTTGCCACCCACAGAAAAAAATTTAAAGTCAGAAATATGATAATGGTTCTTTACAAAACGGCGTGAAAATGGTTTTTATTTCATTTTTTCCAGATCGCAGAAGTTTTCAAGCAATTTGAACGCGGGGTCATAGCCTTTTTCAAAGGATTGCCACCAGTCGTCGCAAGCGCCATCCATATCGCCCAGTTCAGCCTTGCAAAGACCGCGCAGGTCGTAGGCTTCGGCAAACTCAGGCTGCAAAATGATGGCTTTGTTAAAATCTTCCATGGCGTCGTTGTATTGCATCAGCATGTATTTAGCTTGTCCTCTGAATACCAGCGCATCGGCATCATTGGGGCTTATGCGGATCACCATATTATATTTTTCAATGGCTCCTTTGTAATCTCTGTTTTTGTATTTCAACAGACCCTGATCCAGAAATTCTTTTACTGCCACACTTTTATCTCCATTGGTCACGGAGCGCGTTTTAATATCTTCATAAAGTGGCATTAGCAATATCAGTTTTTTTAATTCCTCCTGTGAGGCCAAAAGTTTTTCTATTTTTTCGGCTGGTATAGAGAAGTTGATTCCAGGATTTTCTACAATTGGCATTACAGACATCCCGATGACATTACCCGAAAGCGCAAAAACCGGCATGCCGCATATTTTTATTTGATCAGCGGCTTCCACTGATAATAGCTTTACATAGCCAAAATCTTTAACATCCTGCAAGGTTGCATCCACCAATTCAAGGAGGTTCTCATTGGTTTTGTTTACCAGAAAAACCTTTTGACCAATTACCGGGTTCAGGGAGTTTAATATGACGGGATTGGCACTGTCGTAATTAATTTTTAGAAGCACCAGATCATAATCAATATCCGAGGCGGTATATCCGAGAATATCATAATACTTTCCGTTGTTTAACAATACCTGCGCATTTTTGAAGCGGCCAATGGTATTGATGGTGGTAACCAAAATGTTGTTAGTAACAAAAAAACCGTAACCTACCGGCACGGCATCAGATACGATAACAGCAATAGACAGGGAATATTTATTCAGTACCGATGTTTTGTCCTGTGATAGTGCCGGCAAGGTCAGCAACAGCATTATTAAGGCACTTAAAACATATTTTTTCATAAAATTTTTCACAAAATTATATTAAATAAATAAAACCATGAAAAACACGAGATAATAATTACTGACAAATTTAATTAAAAAAAAGAAGCATGGCTGTGTTTTTTTTGAGTTGGAAGCGAAAAAGATGAAAAATGTGTAACAAGTTTATATGAATTCAGTTGTTAAGAGTTATCTGCTTCCATGGAGATTCTGTTTGCAGGTATTAATTTTTTTGTGCATAATAAACCTAAAAAAAACCGTTTTGTTATATGAGCAAGTATTAATTTTGTAAAAAGATTATTGTGAAAGCCCTGAAACAACGGTTTAGCGACCCGAAATTCGGAAGACGTTTTAAAAAAACGGCGGTGATGTTATTGTTTACATTATCCGTGTTGGGAGCCATAGGCGTTTTTATGGGTTTTTTTTATGAAGATACTGTAAAACGTATTATCATCACAGAATTAAACAAACGACTTAATACCGAGATTGTGGTACAGGATATCGAAAACGATATTCAATTTTCAATTTTCAGGAAGTTCCCTTATGCATCTGTAACTTTCAGTAATGTAAAAGTTATGGATGCTATAAAGATCGCAAAGCCCAAAGGTACGCTGCTTGAAGCATCGTCGTTGAGTTTGCAGTTCAGTATACTGGATATGCTGTTCGGAAGGTATAAAATTAAAAGAATCGAAGCAGAAGAAGGTAATATCAACATAAAAATATATAAAAACCAAAGCGATAATTATCATTTCTGGAAGCCTTCCGCTGACACTACGGCAAGTGATTTTGCCCTTGATCTGCAAAAAATTCTACTGGACGATATGGGTATCAGTTATGTTGACTATGGCAGAAAACAAGATTATAAAGTATTTGCCAGAGATGTTGTCCTAAAAGGCAAATTTGCTGATGATGAATATTCCCTGACTATTGATGGCCGGTTGTTTGTATATCTGATAAAAGTGGAGCGCGAAATCTTCCTGGCGAATCAGGAGGCAGTTCTTGATATGAACCTTTATGTAAATTCCGGAAGTGATTATGTGACATTCAGAGAAGGCGGCGTAAATATCGGGAAGCTGCTGTTCGATATCACGGGCACAATCAATTATGCAGAAAGCAATACCTTATTAGACTTGCGTGTAGAAGGCAAAGAAATGAAAATACAATCTCTTATAAACCAATTGCCTTCGCAGTACCGTTTGTTGTTTGGTGATTATGAATTTAAGGGAGATTTTGGCTTTGTTGCTATAATAAAAGGCTATTCCGGAGAAAAAACCAACCCGCTGGTGTCGGTTTCATTTGGATTGAAAGACGGAGATATCACACAAAAACAAAATTCGATAACGCTCAGCCATGTCAGTTTTGATGCGGAATTTACTAACGGCGCCGGACATAATAGAGCAACAACTAGCTTGACTGTCAATGGTTTTAATTCAACATTAAATGATGGCAATATCATGGGTAGAATCCGGGTTAACAATTTCGAAAAGCCCGAGATAGACCTAAAACTGTCGGCCAGCCTTGATCTTAAGGATGTTTTTCTTTTTGTGAAAATGGATACGGTAGCTTCTGCTTCGGGAAAAATCATTTTGAATACCGAAATCAAAGGGTTTATCGAACGTCCCGATGGTTTTACGGTAAAAGATTTTATTGCCAGCACGTCTTTGGGGACACTCGATGTACTGAATGCAGACATCGAGTTTAAGGGCGGACGGCATAATTTTTCGGGGCTTAATGGCAAATTTACCTTTAGTAATAATGATATAGAAACCGGGCATTTCAGTGGCAAATACATGTCAACGGATTTCAGCATGAGGGGTAAGTTCAAAAATATTATTCCCTATCTTTTTATCGAGAATCAAAGTTTGTTGATTGATGCGGGCTTTCGGTCAGATAATATAGATTTGGGTGAAATTCTTGAGTTTTCATCGGGGAAAAAAGACACGGTTTATCGGATGGAACTCCCCGATAATGTTGATTTCAGCCTGATGCTGGATGTCGGGAGGTTGACTTTTAAAAAATTTTCCGCCACCAACATCACCGGTAAAGTGTTGTTGAAGAACAAGCAGTTTGTTGCGCAAGATATTTCTTTACAGGCCATGAACGGCAGCATTCTTTTTTCCGGATTAGTTGATGGGACCACTCCTGAAAAGATTCTCATCAGTTGTGATGCCTCTATAAAAAAAGTGGACATCCGGAGGCTTTTTGGTGAGTTGGAAAATTTCGGACAAACCAGCCTGCAGGAAAAAAATCTGAAAGGCCAGCTATCTGCCACATTACAATTTGCTTCGGTATGGTCTTCGACATTTCAGGTGGATAAACCCACCATTTATGCCAAGACAGACATTGTCATCGAAAAAGGAGCCCTCATTGACTATGAGCCGCTCAGTGGGTTATCGAAATATCTTAAGGGCCGCGACCTGAAAAATGTTTCTTTTGAAACCATGAAAAACACTATTGAAATAAAAAATGAAGTTATCAATATACCGAACATGGAGATTAACAGCACCGCAATTAATTTTCAGGTTAACGGGACCCAGGGATTTGACAAAAAAATAGATTATCATCTCAGTGTATTATTGTCGGATTTAGGCACAGTAAAGAAGCAAAACAATCAAGCGGAAGATATAGGAATTATTGCTGATGACGGACTGCATAAAGAGAGATATTTTTTCCGGATAACAGGCACTGTTGACGATCCGGTATATCATACCATTGACAAGGAAGGATACAAGGCCAACATTAAGACCAACCTGGCAAAAGAAAAAGAATCTCTGAAGGAAATTCTTAACCGCGAATTTGGATGGTTTAAAAAAGACTCTACCATTACCAAAGAAAAAGGCCAAAAGCCTAAGGAAAAATATGAGTTCAATGTGGTATGGGACGAAGATGAGGATAGTAATAAAAAGGAAGTGGAATAATAACAATCAAAGTCTTTTTATTTTTGAATAATTTCACATCCGGCAGGTTCAGTATATATATCTTTTGTGTGCCGGGATATGTTGTGTGGCTTGATTTTGTTGTGAGGAAATGTGTTGGGGAAAAATAAGAAAAGATGGTGCTTCTACCGGAAAGTAACCAATAAGTTTAGTGCGAAGTTCCAAATCATCACCACACCGATGGCAAAGAGTTTTGACAGGTAAAAATTCATTTTAAATTTGCTTACCAGCAGCCATAATATCAAAGTGTTGATTCCCAGTCCAACGAGCGAAACACTGAAAAATCTGAAGAATTCCCATGCTATTTCAGGATTTTTGCTCTCAAAAGTCCAGATCCTGTTAAAGATATAATTCCAGGAAGCTGCTACTGTAAAACCTATGGCGTTGGCGATATATTTGGGAATTTTCAACCACTCCTTGCATACATATGTTGTTCCGAAATCCACCAATACCCCGGAACCACCCACGACACCGAACTTTATGAATTTCAGGAAAAAAGTATTGTCTAAAAAACCAAACATAAGTTAACAATAAACGGATACAAAAATAATCTGTTTTTTCAGTGAGTAAGTAAATTATTTTAAATTCATTACATCGAGTGCTTTTTTAAAGGTGATATCATCCGTCAGGTACACAGGATAAAAAGCGGGGTCATCGAAAATGTTGCGGCCGATATTGGCTTTTAATAAAACTTTCAGGCGGAGTCCTGCCAGTTTTATTCCTTCCTTGTCACGTGCTATACCCTTTGTTTCCGCATAAGCAACAAATTCGTTTAAAATATTGTCAGATATCTGGAAGAGATTGACAAAGTTATTTGCATTTTGATATTGTTTCAGTTTTTTACGGTTTTTGTCGGCATAGTCAAAGGCAAAGTCGCTGAGGAGGGTTCCTTTGCTGAGGATTTTACGATAATATGCCGAAACAAATTCAGATTTGTTGGGGATATAAATGTCGGGCATAATGCCGCCGCCGCCATACACAATTTTTCCTTTTGGGGTTTTGTATCTTACCGTATCGTTGAAGTTCAGGCTGTCGGATGCTTCAGAGTTTTCATCGAGCAGGCGGTTGTAAAAATCCATATAATACTCATAAATATCGGAGGTGTACGGTTTTTGAATGCAGCGGCCGGTGGGGGTGTAATAGCGAGCCACGGTAAGGCGGATAGCTGAACCGTCGTTCAGTTTTATTTGTTCCTGTACCAGTCCTTTTCCGAACGAACGCCTCCCGATAATTGTGCCTCTGTCGTTATCCTGCACGGCCCCAGCGAGGATTTCGCTGGCGGAGGCGGAAAATTCGTTGATGAGTATTACCAGATCGCCGGTTTCGAACAGACCGCTATTTTTTGAATAATTATTTTTCCGTGGCCGGTGTGAGCCTTCGGTGTATACAATCATTTTTTTGTCGGGTAAAAATTCGTCGGCAATACTGATGGCCGCATCGAGGTATCCTCCGCCATTGTCGCGCAAATCGAAGATAAGTTGTTGCATTCCTTGCGACCTTAATGAGGAGATGGCATCATGTACCTCGTCGGCAGTAGTGGCCGAAAAAGTATTCAGTTTGATGTAACCAACCTTTTTATTCACCATATAAGCCACATCAACGGAATAAGTGGGGATAATGTTTCTGGTGATAACAATGTCGATCATTTTGTGTTCATCTCTGCGGAAAATGCCCACTTTGACCTTGGTGCCGCGCGGGCCTTTTAGTTTTTTCATCACCTCTTCGTTGGTAATTTTTATTCCGGCCACTTTTATTCCGTCGATTTTTACAATGCGGTCACCGGCATGTACCCCTTCTTTTTCTGAAGGGCCGCCTGCCACTGTGTTAATTACCACGATAGTGTCGCGTATCAGGCGAAATTGTACGCCGATACCGTCGAAATTACCTGCCAGGGGATCGTTGGCTTCGTTAAATTCTTCAGCAGGAATATACACCGAGTGCGGGTCGAGGGTTTCGAGTAATCCCGTGATTGCATTTTCAAGCAATTTTTTTTTGTTGATAGTATCAACATAATCACGTTCAATAAAATTCATTACATCGTTGAACTTATCGTAATGGTTGCCTCTGAAAAGTGATGTGGCATTGCCGGAGCCAGGGAGCAGGTATTTTCCGGCCAGGATGCCTGCGATGAGCGTGAAGGCAAAGAATAAGGGAAGAACTGCAGCAAAACGTTTATTCATATAAGAACCAGTCTTTTGAAATTATCAGTTACGGTGGATTGTGATTACAAAATTAGGCTTTTTGACGTTATCAATTCAGGATTAATTAGTACTATATTTGCAACACATAAAATGCAGCTATGTTTCAGATGCTTTTCGACAGGGAAATTTACGACATATTTATTCTGGACAAAGTTACCAGGGCGAGTAAATTTATCTGGATTGGCACTTCGGACATTAAGGACATGTACGTAGCCCGGGGAACCGAGATGGTGCCCTTCCTTGAGGTGTTGGCTGTATTGATTAAGAAAAAAGTGGAAGTGCGTCTGATACATGCCAAAGAGCCGGGTCCGGTCTTCCGTAAGGACTTTGATAAGTATCCCGTATTGTTTTCCGGTTTAGAGAGAGTGCTTTGTCCACGTGTACATTTCAAGGTGATGATCATTGACGGGACTATTGCCTATTGTGGCAGCGCCAACCTTACCGGAGCCGGCATGGGAGCAAAAAGCGACAAGAACCGGAATTTTGAAAACGGGTTTATCACAGATGATAAAAAGCTGATAGATTCATTGATGGAACAGTTTGATAATGTTTGGCGCGGTGTACATTGCAGAAAATGCGGACGGAAAGAGTTTTGTGTGGATTGCCCTTTGGATTGATTTTTTTGCGGGAGAGGGAGGAAAATTCCAATGTATTACGAGTCTTTCATGAAAATCTATGAATAAGTGAGTTGCTACCGTGAATTCCTGCCAGCCAAAGACAACCCTTGCATCAGAGCCACTAATGGGACTCGAACCCACGACCTTCGCGATACTTATGTATCGGGATGCTCTACGGAGGATTTCACGTAATTTTCAATATACTTTCGGCTTTTACACTTTTTAATGCGGCGTTCTTCTTTTCTGGCGTTTTCAAGGGAGTCAAAAGGTTTAGAAAAAATCAGACTCCAGGGTGCTCCCGTTTTGGTAAAAACTGAATGTCCTATGTTGTGCTCGTACAAACGTCTTTCCAGGTTGTTAGTAGAACCCACATAATACTTGTTAATT
>Ga0116171_10000678_pt1 | contig 35829 bp, 24 predicted proteins | sample AD_JPNHW2_MetaG_FD_89798 | JGI IMG/M metagenome (GOLD analysis project Ga0116171, IMG submission 89798) | Active sludge microbial communities of municipal wastewater-treating anaerobic digesters from Japan - AD_JPNHW2_MetaG | ecosystem: Engineered > Bioreactor > Anaerobic > Digestate | place... | reverse complement strand
CGATGTGACTGCCCGGCTGACAGGGATTCCTGGTATCTGCCATGCCACTCTCGGACCTGGTGCAACAAACATCTCAACCGGAGTTGGAGGAGCTTTGCTCGACAGGTCACCTGTCATTGTTTTTACCAGCGAAATGGATGACAGAATGATAAACCGTACTACACAAATGAACATCAATCATCAGAAGCTCTTTGAACCTTTGACAAAAGCAACTTTCAGAATGGGTCCCAATAACGTGAAAGAGCTTCTGGAATCGGCTTTCAGATTGTGCAGGACCACCTGCCCCGGTCCGGTTCATATAGGACTTCCCGCTGGTATTGCAGAGATGGAAACAGACAGCCGGGATATTGTTATTGAAGATCATGAAATCAAATACATTAATAATGACCTCAATAAGATAAACTCTCTTCTTGAGAAAACACGGCACCCTCTTATTGCAGTAGGGTTGACAGCTGCACGTCTCGCGATAAAAAATGAATTGTTGGAATTTCTCGATTCGTACAAGATACCTGTCGTGATTACACCAATGGCAAAAGGTCTGATACCTGAAGATCATACATGTTATACAGGTGTGCTGTTTCACTCATTAAGCGACTATCTTGAAGATGTTTTCAACAAAACAGACCTGGTAATCGGAATTGGTTATGATCCCGTGGAGTTCAATTATGAATCGTGGATGCCTGATGTACCTCTTATTCATTTTGATGTAAAAGAACTGGATATGCCAACATCAGGTGTCATTGCCCAATATTGTGGCCGGCCATACGAATGGTTTAATATTCTTAAGAGCATCAACATGAGTTCACTGATCTTTGAACAGGCCATCATAAAAGGTATCCATGATGAAATGTTTTCTGTGTTCAATGGTCTTACAAACCATTTCGGTCCTGCAGCAGCATTAAAGATTCTTCAGGATGAACTGCCTGATGACATAATACTCACCTCTGATGTCGGTTCACACCTTCACCTCATCGGACAATTCTGGCAAACACACGGCAAGAGTAAGATACTTATGTCAAACGGATGGTCGGGAATGGGTTTCGGAATCCCGGCGGCACTTGCAGCCCGGATAAACAATCCATTAGCAACAGTGGCCTGTGTAACCGGTGATGGAGGATTCCTCATGATGGCTGGGGAAATGATCACAGCAAAAAGATATAATTTGCCCGTTATTGTTGTGGTATTCTCTGATGGTGAGTTAAACCTGATCAAGGTGAAACAATCCTGGAAAGAGCTTCCTCCATACGGAACATCTCTCTATCACGGGGATCTTTTCTGCTCTGACATATTTCTTGGCATAAGAGTTCTTAGAGCCGATTCATCCGATAAAATGAGAACCGCAGTAAATGAAGCACTTTCAGTTAATGAACCTGTTATTATTAATGCGGTAATTGATCCTGAGGATTACAACTGGCTGATTGTGAAAAGGTAGTAACAGCGCAACGGCATAACGGCATAACGGCACAAGGGTGCAACGGTCCCGACGATCCCTCATACTTCGGGATGTCAGGATTTCGGCTGCGCCTCAACACAACGGCTAAAAGACGAAAAGGCGAAAGATCGAAAGGTGAAACGGCAAAACAGCATAACAGCATAACAGCATAACAGCATAACTGCATAACAGCATAACAGCATAACAGCATAACAGCATAACTGCATAACAGCATAACAGCATAACAGCATAACAGCATAACAGCATAACTGCATAACGGTTGCAGAGGTTTTAGCGGTTGTAAAGTTGTAATGGTGCGGGACTTAAAACCTTAAGGCAACTATAATACCACACAGTAATACCATTCCGTTCGTTTCTGAATTAAAAACGGGAAACATCACTCTAATTGCCGTTGTTAATATTGACTGCCCGGAGAGGCAGCTACGGTTTTAGCTCTTCTTCTCTTTTTTGGGTTTAGGTTCTTTAACCTCTTCTTTAGCTTTTGGCTCACTCTTCTCTTTCGGAGCTTTTTTTTCTTTTATTTCTTTCTTTTCTTTTTCAACCCTGGGAGCTTTTTCTTTGACAGCTTTGTTCTCAATAATTTCATGGACAGGATTTGCCTCTTTTACTTCTTTAATCTCTTTTACAGGTTTCTTTTCTTTAGGTTCCTTATCCTTGATCACTTTTACAGGTTTAATTTCAGATTTATCTGCTTTTTTCCGGAGACGTCTTACGCCGAAAGAACCAAGTATGATTTTGCCTCTTCTTGACTTTTTATCACCTTTTCCCATAATAGTATAATTTTGATTAAAAACTATGACCCTTTTCAGGGAGAGGAGCAAAGTTAATAAAATTCTTTTCTTTTATTATAAATATTTATGATAGTCGGAAATCAGCATATAAGCTCTTTGATTTTTCAATACAAAGAAATATTCCTCAATAGTTTTGAAAACCCTTAAAAAAACTAGATAAAACAAAAAAGTTCTGTTTCAAACAGGAAAAAAATAACGACAAAAGAGATATTTCTGCATGACAAGACTGCTGAATCAACTATCAAAAAGTAATTTAAATACAATATATTATGGCTTTTTATTTTATTTTTTCAAAAATAAATGTGACCTTTGTTCATGTTATATAATTACTTTAATATTTGAACTATGAACATTTACGTAGGAAGTCTTCATTTCAAAATGAATGAAGCAGAATTAAAAGAAATCTTTGAAGAGTATGGCGAAGTAACATCCGCAAAAATCATTATTGATAAATACTCTGGGAAAAGCAAAGGATTTGGTTTCGTTGAGATGCCAAATGAAGCTGAAGCAAAAAAAGCTATCGAGGAATTAAATGGAGCTGAAGTTAGCGGTAGGAACATTATCGTTAATGAATCTATCGAAAGAACCGACAGAAGAAGTAATTTCAGAGGTGGAGATAACGACCGCAGAGGCGGTGGCGGTGGAAACAGAAGAGATAACTACAGGTAGGTAACAAAAAATCTAAAACTATGAAAGGTACTGTTAAATGGTATGACAGAGTAAAAGGTTACGGATTCCTTCAGACAGAAGATGAAAAGGATATCTTTATCCACCGTTCTGGTTTAGAAGTCCCACACACCGAACTTGAAGCAGGCCAGGCAGTTGAGTTTGAAATTGAGCAGAGAGAAAAAGGTCCTGTTGCCGTTAAAGTTAGAAAAGTAGATTAATCTTACACTCACATTTAATACCATTGAGGCTGTCCTTATAAAGAACAGCCTCATTTTTTTGTCCTGTATTGAGGTTATTTATTCTCCTCTGAAATACGTTTATACCATGCAAGATCGGTTCCCCATTGTTTATTAGGACGCTCTCCCATCACCAGATCAAGCTTGCCCCCGTTTATAATTTCCGAATGGGTGAGCCATGCCCTGTTAATGTCGGTCCCGTTCAGTTTACACGATTGAATATATTTATTACGTTCTGAACAGTTTCTGGCATTAACAGTGAAATGCTTCCCTCCGGGTAAATCAATAGAAACTTTCCTGAAGAACGGACTTCCTATAGCATATAAATTTGAACCGGGAGTCACAGGGTAAAAGCCCATCGCAGAAAAGACATACCATGAACATAAAGCACCACCGTCTTCGTCACCCGCCAGTCCAAGAGGGGCGTCATCAAACCACATGTCCATTATCTCCCTGATACGCCTTTGCGTTTTCCATGGCATGCCTGCATAATTATACAGATATGGTACATGAAACGATGGTTCATTTCCTGCCGGGAACATTCCATTCAACCCTGTTGCATCAGGAAACTGCCCCATGAATTGCCATTTTGAAATTTTAGTCGGCTCATTGAAAAGTTCATCAAGGCGGTCAGCAAATTTGTCATTTCCTCCCATCAGCTCTATCAATCCCGGGATATCATGCATCACATTAAAGGTCCATATATAGGTATTGTTTTCCGTAAAGTACATACGTCCGCCGGTACCGCCTGAGAGCTGGGGATCAAATGGTTCAACCCAATCACCGTTAGCCAGCCGGGGTGACATAAAGCCTGTTGCAGGGTTGTATACTTTTCTGTAGTTCCTGGAACGCTGCATGAAATATGAATAATCATCAGGTTTATTAAGTGCTTTGGCCAACTGTGCAAGACACCAGTCATCAAAACTGTGTTCCATAGACAAAGCTACAGCCTGTCGTTTTTCAAACCCATCCACCATCGGCACTGTTTCAGGATCACCATCGTGAAGGGCCGGATACCAGCCATTCTCAAGATAAAAGGTATCAAGAGCACACATCGGTCCTATCCGCCATGGCAGCATAGTAGCCTGAGTGGCATTTTTTCTCAGCCCTTCATAAGCTTTTTCAACATCAAAATTGTGCATTCCTTTATTGTATGTATCCCAGACCAGCGAAGCAGAATGAAATCCTGTCATAGCGGGAAAATCTCCATAGAACTGAGGAAATCCAGGCATCCAGCCGCTTTGTTTGTACATGTCGACATACGATTGAACCATATCAGCTTGCTGTTCCGGATCAAGCAGCAACCCCAGCGGGTGAAGACAGCGGAATGTATCCCATAACCAGTCATCAACATAAAAAGGACGACCGTCGGTCTGGTGAACCTGATGATCATAACCGCTGAAATATTTTCCATATTCAGAAATGTCCACCATTCTTTCGCTTGCCCTGTACAAGCATGTATAGAAAATCCGCTTCTGCCGTTCGGTGCCTCCCTCTACTTTAATCTTATTAATTGCAGCCTCCCATATCTTATAACTGTCAGCCTTGATCTGCTCAAATATTTTTCCGTCGGTCTCTTTATGAAGATTTTCTTTTGCCTGCTCTTCACTGATATATGAGATCCCTATTTTAGCTTCAAGATGATCTTTTAAAGAATTAAAAATAAGCCAGGCACCAACACTTTTTCCAGTCTGATTTTTAGAATCCGAGATGGTTTTATCCTGCAAAAATGTACCACATCCGGCAACCGGACGGTTGAACTCAACATGAAAATATTGTTTTGCTCCGCTAAATTCTTCCCATCCCGAAACAGAGTTATCGTTATTGATATTAAATGCAGCATTTCCCGACGATCGCAAAATGATATTGCATGAATCTTTTTTTCTGAAGTCGAACCGGTACCATGCTGATCTTTCTGTGGTTGTCCATCCTGCAGTAATATCATTATCTTCAAGCAGAACCTTATGAAACCATGGATGTACTTCCTCAAGAGAGTGATCATAGACAGAGGCATTCAGGTTCCTGTCGAAGCTTATCTTCCCCTGAGTCGGCATAAGTTCAGTTACAACTCCTGCCCTGTAAGCTGGCATATTGAATGCAAACCCGTAGATTTTATCAGAGAGGTACCGGTCGTTAAGTCCGGGACGGGTAACCGGGAAAATCCTTACCATGCTGTGAGGTCTGTGAACTGTCGGATTTTTAGTTGTCAGCAAAGTCGCCACACTTCCTATATTAGGATCAATGAATGAAGTATTATCTGTGGATGAACATGCCACAAATAAGACTGTGACACCCGTCAACATCCCTGCGAACACTTTATGTAACAATGAGACAAGAGTTCTGTTTATCATATTAAATATATTTCTGTATTAGTCATTTATTGTTTCTTTTCTGCTTTGAAAGTCATCTTACCCTGTGATGAATCAATAGTTCCTTCCATTTTACCATCCAATAATTTTATGGTCGCAGTAACATATTCATACTCAACATACAGCCCGATTTTTAAGATGTCGCCATCAATAATAACTTCACTTAGCCGTGCTTCGTTACCTGAATCGAACTTTACCACTCCTCCGAGAACGCTTTTGTTCTCAGTGATTTCAATTACCCCTTTCTGATATCCATTTGGAGCTGTCATCACTTCATACTTCCATTCACCGATAACATCCTGAATTTTCAAGATAGAGGAAGCAGTCGCCATGGCTGCTGCCATTAACAAGAAAAACGAAAGAATAATAAGCTTTTTCATGTTCTAAGTTTTAATTAAGGTTATAGCTTCTATTTTTTTTGAGTTTATGACAATTACCTTAAGAAATCCAGTTCTGCTTTTTTGTTAATTTATCTTTTTTGTCTTCCATAAAAGAATCGGTATAAGTTACAAAATATTTCGGTTGTTTGTCAGATACAGAAAACCAGTAATCATTATCATGGTTACACTCGTATTAATTGAGGATCCGGGCATCAAACCCGCGTTTGTCTTCATATAATTCGATAATCCCTTATTACCATGAATAGTTTATAAATAACTCCGGTTCTTTTTATCTCAGGCTTCTATTTTTGCGGAAAACTTAATTGTTCCCTTAGGCAGTTTCCATTTGATACCGCTTCCGTCAGGTAATACACCGGCTTTAGATTCTGAATTTACCGATTTAACCTTCATTCCTTCGGGTAACCTGATATGCAATACGGCCGACTTAACTGATGTGTTTCCCTCAAAACGAACTTCTCCTGTCACTTTAGAACCTTTTGAATCGAATTGCATATTGTATGATACTTTGCCAAAGTGAGTATATGCATCAGCAATGCCCACCTTTTTTCCTGAACCGAGCCATTCACGTGCTGTTCCCAGAGCAAGATCAAGCTCATCCCCGTTTTCCATCACCATTATGTCGCGGATAATCCTGACAACAGCCACCGGAGTCCAGAGATGCTGACGGTCGCCTGAACATTTTGTCGTACCTGGTTCCTGACCACGTTCCTCACACCATGTGTAAAGAGGTGTTCCATGGTTGAGAGTCGAGTAAAGATAATTTATGGCTGTATCGCCGTTCCCCCTGGCCAGATGTACTTCTGCAATGTTATCAAGTGTGATGGCAACCCATGCTCCGTCGGCCATCCACCCTGTATGAACAGGCTGACCCCCTTTGCTTAAATTTGCCTCTATTTTACGTAGTGTGCCGGTTACCAGTTCGTTATCAGCCGACATTAATCCACATGGAGTGACAATATTGAGTGCACCCCAACAGCTACCGGTTCTCTTTCCTGCCACACCAGGTATCCAGCGATACCCTTTTTCTTCTATTGAGCCACTGTCAAGAGCCACAAGCAAATCGTTATATGCTGTTTCATATATTCTTTTCAGTTCCTCAACATCTCCGGTTTTTCCCAGAATCTCAGCAGCCTCCAGCGAGCATCTGTCTGCATAAACTGCCCAGATATTATGAGGAAAGAAAACCCCGTACATATCATCGTCATTCATAAGTCCGCAATCGCCAAAACCCCGTGGCATAAGACCGTAAGTAACCGGACGCTCACTATCATTGACCCGCGTCTGTGCCCGCTGCCTCTCCTGCCATCTGGAACTTGCTATCATACGCGGATAAACATCTGCCAGAAAGTTCTTATCTCCGGTAAGCCGATAGTGCTCCATTATGGCCCATGACTTAAAACCGGACCCACACCACATGGTATGCATCCATCCTCGTTTATCGGCCCAGCAACCATCCGGATCCTGCATCTCGAACGAGACAGAAGATCCTGCAGCAGATTCGCTATGAAACCCGTTTTGATCAAGAGCTATGTCCACTATGAGAGGTTCCCCGGAGTTACCTGCGCGATATACTTCTGTACCCGGAACTCCTATCATCCGGCCATCAGCAAGTGGTTCCCGCATGATAAACAGATCAGCAAGACAGGCAAGATAGGCATTTGATACACCCGTATCGGGAATATTCAGTTTACAGGCACGCCCCAGAAGATTATTCCAGACTTCTCTTCCCTTTTCCATTTCCATGGCCCAATCATGTTTTCTAAGATCAGGAAGATCGTTCTTATAAGCTTTATATGGTCGTACAATCCACCCCTGACGCTTTTCTCCAGGCTTCAGGTTCCAGACAAGTATCATATTCTTCGCGCTGTTTGGAAGATTATCCTCTTTAAGCGAATAAGAATCTGCTCCCAAACCGAAAATCAATATACGATCGGCCTTTTCGTTCCAGCCAGCTACAAGATTATCACCAAGGTTTCTTTTTGCATCCAGCCAGGCAGGGTTCTCGCCCCAGTTGCCGGAATCACAGCTCAGAGAAAACTGATGAACATTAAGGTCAGCATTATCCAGTTCAATTTGTACGAGGGCTCCTGTGACTCCTCCAAGAACCTGTAAACGGACAGAACATTTATCTTCTTCATAAACATTATCCACTCCCGGCAAGAATTTATCAAGACGGGTCCAGCGACTATCTGAGAATGATTTACCATCTATCAGAGGAGTGATCTTAATGCCCCAGTCAGTCTTTGGGGTATGAAAAGTAAGAGGTGCATAGCTTTCCATCGACAGATTATCGTAAGTCCATGCCATACGGAGGCTTCCTGACTGGAGATCAAGAAGTGTCCTGTCGCCGGCATCGGGGAATCCGGCGGTTATCCGATGAGGAGTAGCAAAGGTATATGAGAAATCAACTTTTGATTCATCACCGGCAGGCAAGAAGTTAAAACCATTAAAACCGGAATTCTTGTTTACTGAAATTTCGGAGTTTTGGCCTTCAGGTGTTGCCTCAAGTGCTGTTGTTTTCCCAAAAGCAGCCAGGCCGATAGCAGCCCCTGCACCAATCTTTAATGCTTCGCGACGGGTAAAGACTTTTGATACTTGCTTCTTATTCATGTTAAATGATATTAAAAAAACAGCTTCCCTTAATATTATTTCCTTTTCTGATCCTCCAGTCTGAATTCAGGTTTTTCTTTCTGATCTATAACCATATCCTCAGGGTCATCAAGCTTTGGTAACTCCTCCAACGATTTCCAGTCAAAATTTTCATCAAGAGGAGTCAATGCTTTCTGGGGATCAAAAATACGTGTATCGGGTGGCAATGCAGTATAAGGAGTAAAATCCGGAATTCCGGAGAACATATCTGACAGGTCTGTAGCCCCGGCATCATACTGGTTCAGATAGGGAAGACCAAGAATATTCCAGAAAGTCTTGAAAATACTTCCGAAACTATAATGCACCTTGCTGACATAATTCTTTTTTGCATAAGGTGAAATGGCCATCAGAACGCTTCTGTGAGCATCAACATGATCAACTCCGTTCTGTGCATCATCCTCAGTTATAAATATTGCCATGTTTTTCCAGTATGGAGTGTGAGAAAGGAACTCAATAATTCTGCCGACAGCCAGGTCATTATCAACCATATAACTCTCCCTGAAAGGATAACCTGCTTCGGGACGCTCACCAGCTCCATGATCGTTGGGGATAATAACGGTAAGCATCTGTGGCATCGTCCGGCCCTCTCCCGTCCACTTCTCATTAAACTCTTTTATAAACTGGGTCATCCTGTACTGATCAGGAATTCCCATATTAAATGTAGCATACTGTTTTGAAGTCCTGGTAAAGATGGGTGTAGGAACCGGGAAGTTGGCAAATTGCTTAATACCTGTCTTCTTGTAGGTTTCGTCATAAAAGGCAGGTTCAAACATCACACTGAAGCCAAAGTTAAAGAAATCCACTTTATTCCTTTCCAGGTGATCCCACATTGACCCTGATTCATTATAATCTTCCGGGTAAATAGCACCGGCTGATCCATTCATGCCGAGACTGCCGGGAGCTTTAGATGCAGGTTTGTAACTACGGTTGCCTCCATAGCTTGCTGTGACACTGGTCTCGACCCATTCGTTAGGATAGGTGTTTACAAGCCATCTGTGACCATCGGCTGAAACGTCAGCGTCAACATAAAAATTATCGGCAATTGAGAATTGCTCAGCCAGTTTCAGATGGTTTGCCATCACTGTGGCATTTTCAACCTTCATTGAATTTTTATTGTTCGAAAAAGTCACATTGCGCCCATACCTTGCAATAGTTGCATCACCTTCACCTTTTTCTACCTGGCCGAAGATCTCGTCATAAGTACGGTTCTCTTTGGAAATGAATACTATATATTTTATAGGAGACTCCTTCTGACCTCCATAAAGTGGTATAGGATTATCCTTCCTTGTTTTTAAAACATCATTTGCTTTCTCCCTTGAAAAATTGTTATCAAGTACCCGGGCTGTCATTTTCTTAAGCTCTTTCGCAGACGGAATATCGATAATCGAGACAGTACCCTTCATAAGATTACCTATATATGTTCCTTCCGCCCCTTCCCTGAAATTTTTTCCTCCGTTGGGACCACTTCCAAAGCCTTTGGCATTTGCAACTATAATTCTTTTACCGTCGGGCGTTACTTTTAGCTTGGAAGGGAACCAGCCGGCAGGTATATGCCCGGCCACCTTAAATGAAGGTAAATTGATCACGCCGATGGCATTTATTCCTGCCTCAGCAACAAAAAGATGTTTTTCGTCAGGAGATAAAGCCAGTCCGAAAGGTATCACACCCCTGAATTGTTTTAGTGCTTTATCAGGTTTCAGGGATATTTCCTTTACTATTTTATCTTCCCTGATATCAATAACTGATATGTTATCATTGTTCCCATTGCTTGCAAAAACATAATCGGATGTTGCAACCAGTGAGTTTGGGCTTGAACCGCCAACAGCAGGTATCCCCTCCACCATCTGTCCCACAAGATTACCTGTTTTTATTTTAGCCGTAACATGAGGTTTTGCTATATCTTCTATAGAGATAGCCCAAACGGAGAAAGCCATATCGCTGTTGGGATCCCCAAGTCCGGGAATAGAAAGAGAATCTTTTACAATCCCATTCTTTGCTTCTTCTGTATTATAGGCAAAAGCAGGAAAATCAAGTGCGCCTTTATGATCGGGACTCTCTTCTATGTGTCCTATTTTACTATACTGGAACATCCCCACGTTTGCTACATATACTTTCTTCTCGTCCGGTGAAAGCGTTACACCAAAAGGGTAACGTCCTACAGGAACAGAGCTGACTACACACATCTTCCTTGTATCAATTATTGCCAGGCGGAAGTTCATCTGGTCGACAGCAAAAATATAATTACCGTCTTTGGTCATTGCCATATCTCCGATATAACCATCAGAGAACCTGGTCCCATCCTCTGTGACAGAACAATCAACCGAATCTGTTTTTTTACCCGTTTGAAGATCAAAAACCAATATGCTGTTTTCCTGTCCGCCTGCCACATATACTTTATCGTTCTCAGGCGAAATAGCCAGCCCCATAAAAACTGACTCAAGTACTCCGGCATCATTTGATGCCCCGTCAGGTACCTGTCGCACACACGGATCAGTAAGAAGATGGTTGATTATGGAAATTGATAACGGCCTTACACCAGAATTTGCTGTAACAGCAATGTCTCCGTTGTTGCTCAGAGCAAGACCAAAAGGGTGAGGAGCTACTGTCAGGTTTACACCTGCAGGAGTCAGTAAACGTCCGTTTGGAATCACTGTCACCCCATCTTTTTTAATTGAAGTATACAGGCTCCCTGCAGGAGCTGAAAGGATATATGGATTTTGCCTGCTACCAGTGCATCCTGAAAGAATTATTATGGTACCTGCAATAAGAAATAACGATTTTAAGCATTGCATATCATTGAATATTAAATAATTAATTTTTATTATTTTAAACCGCACTATTGACTCACCATTAGTATTTTAACTCTCTTCTCCCCGGAAGAGAAATTGAGTGTGAGGTTAACTAAAAGCCAATCAGGCATAGTCAACCGACTACGCCTGATTTTATAAAACTGTAAATAATTTTAAGTGTTATGTTAATTATTCACTACTAATGGATTTAAGTGTGATAACTGACAATTAAGATCAACATAATGTTATATTAACTTCCACCCTTGACGATATTCGTAGTGCATAAGTTTTGTTGCTGCACCATCGGTATCATCAACAAATGTTTCCGTTTCAGGATTCCATTTAATTGTCCTCTTCAGTTCGCAGGCAATGTTTCCAAGGTTGCATACTGTGCAACTTCTGTGTCCGATTTCGACAGGAACAGCAGGATCTTTCCTTGATCTTACAGATTCTATAAAGTTAACCTGGTGAGGAATTTTTGTTTCATACGGACCTTCTGTTTTAGCAGTTTCAGGAGCAACGAACTTCGGATCGGATGCTTTGAAATATCCGCGTGCCACTTCAATCCAACCATTTTCTCCAATAAATTTCACACCTTTTGTTTTTTCCTCATTAAAAGGTTCAGAAGTCATTACAGTGCCGGAAGCATATTTAAATGTCATATATTCAGTTCCGTCGCCGATAGGGGAAATCTCAACCGGACCGCTCTTATCCATTCCAAGTCCCCATTGAGCAATATCGAACATATGAGCACCCCAGTCGGTAGTAAATCCGCCCCCCATCTCTTTGTACCAGCGCCATGCACCCCACATCTGTTCATTCTGTTCAGGTTCAAGTGAAATAGGAGGATCAAGCTGATTATTAAAATGAATAGGCATAGGAAGAGATCCGAGCCACAGATCCCAGTTAAGATCAGCAGGTATCGGTTCTTCTGGAAGATTATATGGTATCGGAGGAGCTCCCACATATGCATTTACATTTGTTATTTTTCCAAGTGCACCTTTCTGTACAAGATCCACAGCATGCTGGAAATTCGGATCAGAACGCTGCTGACTTCCCACAGCCAGGATACGGCCTGTTTCTCTGACAGTCTTTCTTAGCTCCTGACCTTCCTTAATGGTAAATGTCATTGGTTTTTCAAGATATACATCTTTCCCGGCCTTGCAGGCAGCAATAGCTATCATTGCATGAGAATGGTCGGGAACAGCAATAACAACTGCATCGATATCTTTCCGATTAAGAAGATCCTGATACTTTTCGTAAGTTTCAACCTTAGCTTCTTTTCCTGCTTTTTTATAGAATTCAGTTACACGTTTCTCAAAACGTTTCCGTTTGATGCCGTAGACATCGCAACCTGCAAGAACCTGAACCCCGGGTATCTGTATAAATCCATTGAGCAGGAACATTGATTGTTGCCCCATGCCGATAAATCCAAGCCTGATATCACCAGGTTTTTTGGCTGTTGATTTACATCCAACTATGCCGGGGAGTAACATCGCTCCTGCCACACCGGCAGCAGCTGAACCCAGGAAACGGCGTCTTGACCATTTTGCTTTTTGATCCTTCATGGTAATAATTTTATTTATTTTAATTTGATAAGTTAATTTCTGATTTCCTAAGATATAAAAATAAGTTAATTTTTGATACTCAAAAAAATTAAAACACGGTTTCAAAAAAGATTATCATATAAATGAGAATGTCTGATTCACTACAAGTCAGATAATTATCAGAATTCTCCAAAAATGGAATACTTTTCCGTATTGCAAAAAATCTCTGAATACAGAAACAACCCAGGAATATTTGTTTCCATTTTTCTTTCAAGATGAAGAACCGGCTGTCCTTTTTTCAGATTCAGAAACGGACCAATTTCGGGAGAAGCCGGTATAGCTTTGATCCTTTGTTCCCCTCCTTTTATTTCTATATGATAGCTATCTCTAAGGATTTTAATAAGAGATTTATTTTCAAACTGTCGGGCAGTGAATCGTGGAAGATTAATATTTGCTATATTGTTGATATCATAGAAGATAGGGACATCATCGAGAAGTCTTAGCCTTTCCATATGGATGCAACCCGATTCTTTTTCCAGTTCCGACAATGAAAACATAAAATTACCTGGCCAGGGCATCGAAACAGGCTTTACAATAATTTTTGTCTTAAGGTTACGGTCACCAAGGGCCGAGGTTGTGCCTGAAACTGAAAGAATACCGATTTCTCTTGGAAGCTGATGGACTATGCTGCCTTTCCCCTGATGCTTTCTGATATATCCATCGTTAGCCAGAGTGCTGAGTGACTGTCTTACTGTGGGACGCGTCATTCCATATATCTGGCATAGCTCATTTTCAGACGGCAGCAGGTCTCCCTCCTTGTAAACGCCATCAAGTATGTGCTTTCTAAGAACTTCATAAAGTCTCCTGTGTCTTGGAATGTCTGTAGATCTGACCATAGATAATGGAGTTTGAACTCATTACAATTGAAAATACAATTCTCCTGTAAATATATTAATTTTTACTTGTAAATACAAGTTAAATCATTTATTTTTGTATTTGTTGATTATTAGTAATATCGTGTTTTTAATACATTTTTTTTATAAACTTATTGTAACAAGTTAAATATCAGAAATTAAAACAAAACCATAGTATATAGCTTAAAAAGACAATCTCATAATTACACTTTCACAACTTTCACAACTTTTACAACTTTACAACTTTTACAACTTTACAACTTTACAACTTTTACAACTTTACAACTTTACAACTTTTACAACTTTACAACTTTACAACTTTTACAACTTTTACAACTTTTACAACTTTACAACTTTACAACTATTTAATTATCAACTCTAAACCTTATAAATTAAGAAATATGGCAATACCGGTATTAATGCCAAAACAGGGTCAGTCAGTTGAGACCTGTATTATTACAAAATGGTTCAAGAAAAAAGGAGAAAACGTTTCTGCAGGAGACATACTTTTCACTTACGAGACCGACAAAGCTGCTTTCGATTTGGAATCACCCGCAGATGGGATCCTTCTGGAGACGTTTTTTGATGACGGAGCCGAGGTTCCGGTTCTGGTCAATGTGGCAGTGATAGGAAAAAGCGGGGAAGCCATTGACTCATTTAATCCATCCTCATCTGAAACCATACCCGCTAAAGCGGCCGAAACTGCAGAGGTTGTAAAGGTTGTAAAAGCTGAAAAAAATATAAGTGCAACAAAGGAACCTGAAGGCAGAATCAGGATATCCCCAAGGGCAAAAGTCATGGCAGAAAGCAATGGTGTCAGTTACAATGACCTCAGGGGATCCGGGCCTAACGGCAGAATCATTGCAACCGATATTGAGAATTTGCTGTCGGGATCAGCTACCACAGCCAAGCCACAGGCTACAGCTGCTGAAAGAATAGTAGCACCTGCAGCTGCAAAAGCCTTTACATCTAACGGGGCCGATTTCACTGAACAGCCTCTGAGCAATGTCAGGAAGATTATTGCAAAGGCAATGCATTCGTCATTACAGAACTCCGCTCAGCTTACGCATCATATGAGTGCTGATGTACGTCGTCTTATTGATGCTAGGCAAAAGATTAAAAAAGATATCGCTTCGGGAAAGAACCAGCAGGATATCACCCTGAATGACATGATATGCTGGTGTGTGATAAGGGCCCTGGAAAAATTCCCGGAAGTAAACAGCCACTTCCTTGGAGAGACTGTCAGAACATTCAATAAGGTTCATCTCGGATTGGCTGTTGACACTCCCCGCGGGCTTATGGTTCCTGCAATTAAGAATGCCGACGGGTTCCACCTGCGCCAGTTATCCGTTGAACTAAAAACAGCTGCCGAAGCATGCAGGAAAGGAAATATTAATCCCGAACTGATACAGAGCACAGCCGCAACATTCACTGTTTCAAACCTTGGAAACTATGGCGTGGAGATGTTCACTCCGGTGATTAATGTTCCCCAGGTCGCAATACTTGGTGTTTGTACAATAATAAACAGACCTGCAAATCTCGGGAACAACACTTTCGGTTTTGTTCCTTATATCGGACTTTCACTCACCTACGATCACAGGGCCATAGATGGTGGTCCTGCAACATTGTTCCTGAAAGAGATCAAAGATCAGATAGAGGCTTTTACATACTAAGACAATAAACAGCAGAAGACACAAGCCTTTGAAATCTGAAAAGCATGCAAGAAATCAGACATTAAGACAATTAGACAAACAGATCATAAAAATCCAAACATATGCCAAAGAGTCAGAATATAAATCCAAAAGTTGTCAGAAAACCTCAATTCATTGAATTTGGAAAAATCCCTGTCAACCAATACAATAAGACTATTGAACAGGAAAAGAAAAATTTCAGCAAGGAAGATTTCGTCAGGATATACCACGACATGGTAGTTATCAGGGAATTTGAAACAATGCTCAACCTGATCAAGACAACCAATGAATACAATGGTGTGCCATATAATCATCCAGGCCCCGCTCATCTTTCCATAGGCCAGGAAGCTTCAGCAGTCGGAATGGCTTACAACCTCGACGTTGAGGACTTCATCTTCGGGTCGCACCGCAGTCATGGTGAGATACTTGCAAAGGGATTATCGGCAATACATCGCATGAATGAAGATGCTATCTATTCTGCAATGAAGAATCACTTCGACGGAGCTGCTCTGAAAGTTGTTGAAAAAGGGTTTAAAGGAAATGTAAAAGAACTGGCTATCAACTTTTTACTTTACGGAGCTCTGGCTGAGATTTTTGCCCGCGAAAACGGATTCAACAAAGGATTGGGTGGTTCGATGCATGCATTCTTCACACCTTTCGGTATTTATCCGAATAATGCAATTGTAGGCGGATCGGGCGACATATCAGTTGGTGCTGCTCTTTATAAAAAGATAAACCGCAAACCAGGTATTGTTGTGTGCAACATAGGTGATGCTTCTTTAGGTTGCGGACCTGTATGGGAAGGTATCTGTTTCGCAACAATGGATCAGTATAAAACCCTCTGGGATGGTGAATATAAAGGCGGATTACCGCTTATATTCAACTTCATGAACAACTCATACGGGATGGGCGGACAAACTATGGGTGAGACAATGGGTTATAACATTCTTGCAAGAGTAGGAGCCGGTGTTAACCCGGAATCGATGTATTCTGAGAGGGTCGACGGATACAATCCTCTTGCAGTTATTGATGCTTTCAAACGGAAAAAACAGATCTTAAAAGAGAAAAAGGGTCCGGTATTACTCGATACACTTACCTATCGTACAAGCGGCCACTCCCCTTCTGATGCCTCTTCTTACAGAACAAAAGAAGAAGTAGAAGCATGGCAGAAAGAGGATTCAATAATAGAATATGGCAATTCCCTGGTACTGGCAGGTATTGCAAAACAGGATCAGCTTGACCAGATCGGTAAAGAGACCAAAGACCTTCTGACACAGATACTCAAACTGAGCATTGACGATAATATATCGCCAAGGATCGACATGCAGAAAGATCCTGACTGCATTGGCAAAATGATGTTTTCGAACGGTTCTGCAGACAAGATGGAAGACCGTGAACCTGAAGTTCTGCTTCCTCTTGAAGAAAATCCAAGGGTAAAATCGATCAGGAACAAGGAAAGATTCTATCTGGACAAAGACGGCAAGCCGGCATCAAAAGCAAAAGTTTACCAGTTCCGTGATGGTGTCTTCGAAGCTGTCATTGACCGTTTCTATAAAGATCCTACCCTTGCTGCATGGGGTGAAGAAAACCGTGACTGGGGCGGCGCTTTTGCCGTTTACCGCGGATTGACAGAAGCTCTTCCATACCATCGTCTGTTCAACTCGCCCATATCAGAGGGCGCTATTGTCGGTACAGCTATCGGATACGGTATGTGCGGCGGACGGGTTATCGCAGAGATAATGTATTGTGATTTCCTTGGACGTTGTGGTGATGAAATATTCAACCAGCTTCCAAAGTGGCAGGCTATGAGTGGTAACATCCTAAAGATGCCGGTAGTAATCAGGGTTTCTGTAGGATCGAAATACGGCGCACAGCATTCACAGGACTGGTCATCACTCACAGCACATATCCCTGGATTGAAAGTTGTCTTCCCTGCAACACCATACGATGCAAAAGGTTTGATGAACAGCGCTTTACAAGGAACGGATCCGGTGATATTCTTCGAAAGTCAGAGAATATACGACATTGGTGAAAAATATCATAAAGAAGGAGTGCCGGAAGGATATTATGAAATACCTATTGGCGAACCTGATGTTAAGAGACCGGGAGAAGATGTTACAATCCTTTCAATCGGAGCAACATTATATGTGGCGGAAAAAGCTGCTGATATTCTGAAAGAAAAATACGGAGTCAGAGCAGAAATAATAGATGCCCGATCACTTGTTCCTTTCAATTATACACCTGTTATTGAATCGGTTAAAAAGACCGGAAGGATCCTGCTCACCAGCGATGCCTCATCACGCGGATCGTACCTTAAGGAGATGGCACAGACAATAACAGAGCTTGCGTTTGACTATCTCGACGCTCCTCCTGTAGTAGTTGGTTCACGCAACTGGATCACCCCGGCACATGAAATAGAAGATTCTTTCTTTCCGCAGCCTGACTGGATCATTGACGCAATACATGAGCGCATAGTACCATTAAAGGGCCATAAAAGCAAAATTGATTACTCTGTTGAAAAATCAATAAAGCTGAATAAGGAAGGAGTTTAATGCCTTTTTGATATCTTTACACTTTTATATAACTTTATGTCTATGGAACAAGTGATAGAGAATATCAAATCGAAGGCAGGTTTTATAATCGACATGGATGGAGTTATTTACCACGGTAATAAACTCCTTCCTGGCGTTACAAATTTTCTCGCCTGGCTTGAAGAATCAGGTAAAAAATACCTCTTTCTCACCAACTCAAGCGAAAGAACCACCAAAGAGCTTCAGGAAAAACTGAACAGACTCGGCATCTCTGTCGGAGAAGATCATTTTTACACTAGTGCTCTAGCCACAGCCAGCTTTCTTTCGAGCCAGACTCCGAATGGAAGCGCATATGTTATTGGAGAGACAGGGCTCATACACGCATTATACAGCGTCGGCTATACAATAAATAATGTAAATCCCGATTACGTTGTCGTAGGTGATACCCACAGTTACAGTTTTGAGAAAATTGAGCTGGCTATTAACCTTGTCTTAAATGGGGCTAAGCTTATCGGAACCAATTCCGATATAAGCGGGCCTGTAGAGACAGGCATATCTCCGGCAACAAAGGCGCTTATTTCTCCTATTGAAATTGTATCGGGAAAGAAAGCTTATTTTGTAGGAAAACCAAACCCTCTTATGATGCGCATAGCACTTAAGAAACTGGGTGTGCAGAGAATAGATACAATTGTAATTGGTGACCGGATGGATACAGATGTCAGGTGCGGACTTGAAGCTGAAATTGACACTCTATTGGTTTTAAGCGGCATTACCAGCCGTGAAGTGATTGATCAGTTCCCTTATCGTCCACGTTATATACTGAATGGTATAGCAGATCTGGTCAGTTAACTTTTATGAGTATTACGGAAAAATATAAAGACGAACGTAAGGAAGTCGCCTCCTTTATGAGGCGGCTTTATAAACAAGGTCTCACAACAACCTCCGGAGGAAACATCAGTTTACGTGTCACCGACGATATAATCGTTATCACCCCTTCAGCTACCGATAAAGGCAGGATGAAGTGGAAAGAGGTAGGTATCGTGACAATTTTCGGAGAGAACCTTACTCCTGATCTTAAGCCATCTATCGAGATTGGAATGCATCTTTCAATCTATAAAAAGAGGAAGGATGTCACTGCAATTGTTCATGCTCATCCTGTTTGTGCCTCAGCTTTCACTTCAATGAAGTGTTCAATAAACACTAACCTTACAGCTGAAGCCTGCGCTATACTTGAAAATCCCATACTGGTTCCCTATGCTCTTATGGGTAGCGGGGAACTTGCCAGCCTTGCTGCTGAGAACATTTTAGACTCCGATATACTTCTTCTTGAGAATCATGGCATTCTGACCACCGGATCGAGTCTTTTACAGGCTTTCGACAGAATAGAAGTGCTCGAGAATGCTGCTAAAATGACTATTATCGTTGAAATGTCAAAAAGGAAAAGTCCTCTCAGCAAGTCAAGGATCATGGAAATAGAAAAGTATTTCAGATGATAAAAGGTGTGCTCTTTGATATGGATGGCGTGCTGGTCGATTCAGAACCTTTCATCTGCAAGGCTGCCATAATGATGTTCACAGAACTCGGAGTAACTGTGCAACCTGAAGATTTCAAGCCTTTTGTGGGTATGGGAGAAGACAGGTATCTTGGCGGAGTAGGTGAAAATCACGGAATAAAGCTTAATATTGTTGATGCAAAGGCAAGAACATACGATATATACGGAACTATAGTCAGAAATAAATTATCGGCACTTCCCGGAGCTCATGAATTTATTGATTTATGCCGTGGCAAAGGTCTTAAAATGGCACTTGCCACCAGTGCTGACAAGGTGAAGATGGAAATAAACCTGAATGAAATAGGATTGCCGCCCGTGACATTTAATTCAATAATTACCGGGGTTGATGTGGTTCAAAAGAAACCTTTCCCTGAAATATATATCAGGGCAGCAGAAAGCATAGGGCTTCAACCACAGGAGTGCCTTGTGGTTGAAGATGCTATAAGCGGAATAAGAGCCGGGAAAGCGGCCGGATGCAGATGCCTGGCAGTCACTTCTTCTTTTAACGCTGCATCATTGACTGAGGCAGACTGGATTTGTGAATCGCTGAATGATGTACCTGAGGAAGCTTATAACTGGTAAGTGATTTAATATATTTTTCTTCTATGGAAGCTACTGACAGGATTAAATGAATCAATTTATATATTTTTGAATTGCAAACAGATACAAATTTTTTAAAAAGTGAAAACAAATTTTTTAACCCAGCTGCCATGGCACGATGAACTGGCAAAAAGAATGAATGGACAAAAGTTTCCAAAGTACAGGGAAGCCAACGGACATATACATACACCATTTTCTTTTAGTGCATTTGACAAGCTTGAGACAGCTTTTTCAATGGCCAAAAATGAAAACATTGCCGTGCTGGGGATCAATGATTTTTTTGTAACCGATGGTTACGAATCATTTCACGATGGTTGCACATGCAACAACATTTTTCCTCTTTTCAATATTGAATTTATTGGTCTTTTGAAAGAGGAACAGAAAAAAGGCATCAGAATAAATGACCCGAATAACCCGGGAAGAATATATTTCAGCGGGAAAGGTCTTGACTATCCTTTTCATACCGGGCGGATTCAAAAGATCCAGCTTAAAAGTGTGATAAAGGAGAGTCAGGAGCAGATCAAGGCCATGATCGGCAAACTCAATCTGCTTATCCAGAAGGATAATCCGTCTCTGTTTCTTTCATATGAAACAATTAAACAGAGATATGCCATGGATCTGGTCCGCGAGCGTCATATAGCAAAAGCATTAAGGATCCTTGCTGTTGAAAGCTTCCCGAGTCCTGAAGAACAACTCAACTTTCTGGAATCGCTTTACGGCGGTAAAAAATCAAAGTACGGGATGTCTGTCACCTCGGCTCTTGAAAATGAGATCCGCTCAAATCTTTTAAAAAGCGGAGGCGCCGCTTTTGTTGAAGAAAATGCAAGTTCTTTTCTTGAACTTAAGAAGATCATCAAGATAATTATTAATGCCGGTGGCATACCGTGTTACCCTGTTCTTCTTGATGATCCTTCAGGGAAATTCACTGAATTTGAATCTGACCCTGAGAAACTTTATAAGTCACTCACTTCACTCGGGATAGGCTGCATTGAACTTATCCCGGGACGGAACGATTTTAATATCCTGAAGGATTTTGTCGAATTCTTTAACAAAAAAGGATTTATAATATCTTTTGGAACCGAACACAACAGTCCTGAGATGAGCCCGTTAACAGTCACCACAAGAGGTTTAAAACCTCTTGACGACTCCTTAAAGACAATAGCCTGGGAAGGTGTCTGTGTTATAGCTGCTCATCAATACCTCAGGGCGCATGGACGTCAGGGATATATATTAGAAAATGGTAAAGTCAGTCTTGACCAGAAAAATGATCTGGCTGGTCTTGGACAAATGGTAATTGAATACTTTTTAAATAAAAAACAATATGAAACCGGAAATTAAAGAACTGATAGAGATATCCAGGTATTACGGAAGCAATAAGGAATATGTTATTGCAGGAGGAGGAAATACATCATTCAAGGATGATGAGACTATCTGGATCAAAGCAAGCGGACAATCACTGGAAGATCTGTCCGAGGATGGTCTGGTTGCTTTAAGCAGGGAAAAACTTCATGCAATAGCATTGAAGAACTATTCTGACGATTCGTCTGTCAGGGAAGATCAGGTTAAAACTGACATGAACAACAGTATTCTGGAGCCCGGAAAAAACAAACGACCTTCAGTAGAGACTTCGCTTCATGAGATCATTCAATATAAATTTGTAGTACATCTCCATCCTACTCTCATAAACGGGTTGCTTTGCAGCAGAAATGCCAGGAATATGACATTAAAGCTGTTCGGCGACAGCGTTCTTTTTGTACCATATACCGATCCCGGATATACATTATTTAAAAGACTTGAATCGGAAATAAAATCATATCGCGAGAAGTTCTCACATGATCCCAAAATAATTTTTCTGGAGAATCACGGATCGTTCGTTGGAGCCGATACAACAGAAGAGATAAAAATTATCTACGATGACATTATTCAGAAGATCGGAGCCCAGCTGACTCCCCTGCCTGAAATAACCCCGCTTCCATATGATCCGATCCTTTACAAGGTTCTGCCACATTTAAGAATGCTCCTGGCTGATGGACAACCTGGCATAATAAGATACCGCCACAACTCTCTTATTGCAAAATTTTATCAGAATGACCATGAGTTTCAAAAAATCGCATTGCCCTTTACACCCGACATGGTGGTTTATTGCAAGACGAGGTATATGTTTATCGAGCAGTCATCTACAGCAGAAAAGATAATCGATTCCTTCAAATACCAGTTGCCTCGTTTTATAAACGAATATAATTACGCTCCCAAAGTCATCGTCATCAAGAATATGGGAGTCATTGCAGTTGCAGAGAGCTGTGTTTCAGCCGATACGATACTTGATGTATATGAAGATCTGATGAAGGTCAGTTACTATGCCGCCGGATGCGGAGGTATAAAATCCCTTTCACCTGAACAGAGATCATTCATTGACCACTGGGAAGTAGAGAATTACAGAAGGAAAGTATCGCAGTCTTCAGGTTCCGGCTCCAGGCTGAATAATAAAGTTGCTATTGTCACCGGAGGTGCCCAGGGATTCGGTGCAGGCATTGCCGAGGCTCTTTTTTCGCTTAACATTAATGTTGTTATTGCTGACCTTAACGAGGAAACGGGCAACGCCTTCGTATCACAATTATCCTCAAAAAAACAGAAAAACAAAGCTGTATATATCAATACTAATGTTGCTGATCCTGCTTCTGTAAAGGAACTTGTCTTCTCAACAGTAAAAGAGTTTGGCGGACTTGATATTATGATCAGCAATGCTGGAGTTTTAAGAGCCGGCGGACTTGATGAAATGGATCCGGAAATTTTTTCAAGGACCACAAATATAAACTACAACGGGTATTTCCATTGTGCAAAATATGCTTCGGAAGTAATGAAGTTTCAGCATGAGGAAAATCCTGACTATTATGCTGACATCATACAGATAAATTCAAAATCGGGCATCAGGGGAAGCAATCGTAACTTTGCCTATGCCGGATCAAAATTCGGAGGAATAGGTCTTACACAATCGTTTGCACTGGAGCTTGCCCCTTTTAAGATAAAGGTGAATTCAATATGTCCGGGTAACTTCCTTGAAGGCCCCCTGTGGTCCGATCCAAAAAAAGGTTTATTTGTTCAATATCTTAAAGCAGGGAAAGTCCCCGGAGCAAAAACAGTTGAAGATGTAAGACAATATTATGAAAACCAGGCACCTATGAAAAGAGGTTGCAGGTTGGAAGATGTTATCAAAGCGCTTTTGTATGTCATTGATCAGGAATACGAAACAGGCCAGGCTGTCCCGGTTACAGGCGGCCAGGTGATGTTAGGATAGGCAAAAGGCGACTGCTGGCTGGCAGAACAGGTATTTACAAACAATATAAAAATGAAAACAAAAGCAGTAAGAATATACGGAAAGAAGGATCTCCGTCTTGAAGAATTTGATCTTCCTGATTATAATGATGATGAGATACTTGCACATGTCATTTCTGACAGTATCTGCATGTCATCATATAAAGCTTCTGTTCAGGGTTCTGATCATAAACGTGTCCCGGACGATATCAATATTAACCCTACTATCATCGGGCATGAGTTTTCAGGTATAATAATGAAAGTCGGGAAGAAATGGCAGCATAAGTTTAAAGAAGGTCAGAAGTTCTCGATACAACCTGCGATGGCCCAGATGGGGACTCTTGATGCTCCGGGTTATTCCTTCCGCTATATAGGAGGAGATGCCACATATGTGGTAATTCCCAATATTGTAATGGAGGCCGACTGCTTACTCCCGTATGAGGGTGAAGCCTTTTTTCCGGCATCTCTTTCAGAACCAATGTCATGCATTGTAGGGGCGTTCCATGCCATCTATCACATTCATCCCGGCACATATATACATGATATGGGAATACGGGAAGGAGGAAAAATGGCCATTCTTGCCGGGGTTGGTCCAATGGGGCTGGGAGCCATTGATTATGCATTGCACCAGGATCGTAAACCGTCATTGCTTGTTGTCACCGACATTGACGACAACAGGCTCGCAAGGGCCGCAAGCCTTTTCACTCCGGAAAGTGCCGCAAAAGAGGGTATTAAACTTATCTACCTGAACACAGGAAAGGTGAATGATCCTGTAAAAGAGTTACGTAATCTGACAGGAGGAACCGGATATGATGATGTCATAGTATTTGCTCCGGTAAAAGCTGTTGTTGAACAGGGTGATGCAATCCTTGGATTTGAAGGTTGTCTTAACTTCTTTGCCGGTCCTACCAATCCTGAATTCAAAGCAGAATTCAATTTCTATAATGTCCATTATGCATTTACACATATTGTAGGCACTTCTGGTGGCAACACAGATGATATGCGCGAATCGTTAAAGCTTATGTCGGAAGGAAAAATAAATCCGGCTGTTATGATAACACATGTTGGAGGTCTTGATGCAGTGGTAAACACCACACTTAACCTTCCTAACATCCAGGGGGGAAAGAAACTCATTTACACCAATATATCAATGCCTCTTGTCGCACTGAACGAACTTGGTGAACTTGGGAAAAATAATCCTTTCTATGCAGGACTGAATGAGATTGTTTCAAAAAACGATTATATCTGGTCGCTTGAAGCTGAAAAATACCTTCTGGCTAACGCAAAACCGATCTGATTTTTTCTCTGAGTAACCTCTGGTACCTGAGTGAATTCTCTGTGTGACTCTGTGTAACCTTTGTGTATCTCTGTGTAACTTATCAATAAGTAAGAATAAGAACTTTCACAGAGGGCCACAGAGAGGACACAGAGATACACAGAGAAATCATTAAGAGAAACAGAATTTATGACAGGGACTCCTGCTATTTATCTTTTTGCATCTCAGCGAATTCCGGAGAGATATAGTTCTCGTAGCTTAAGCAAACATGTGTTGCAAAATCGACTGCAACTGTTATGACTTTCGACCAATCCTTCTCCTTCATCTGCCAGAGTTGCTCCTCATGTATGTTATTCCGGTAGATGGAAGTTATCATCCCGGCATTGAAGTTATCGCCTGCCCCAATTGTACTCACAGGAGTTATCTTTCTTACGGGAAATCTTCCTGAAAAAGAAGTTGTTCTTACTTCAACACCTTCGGCACTTGCAGTATAAACAAGGCATTTGCAATATCCTTTCACAGCATCCCATGTCTCATCAGCGTTATTGGCTCCAAAAATATTTTTAAAGTCTTCATTTGATCCTTTTAGCAGACCCGATAGCTTAATGTTCTCGATAATCATAGGTTTGAGCACACCCAGTTCAGATTGGTGGGTTTTCCGGAAGTTGGGATCATAAATCACTAATGCGCCGTTCTCTTTTGCACCGCGGATCAGCTTTAAAAACTTCTCCCTGATATCCGGCCAGATTGCATAAAATGATCCGCATTGGACTATGTCGTCTTTATTGATAACAGGAAAGTCTATATCCAGACGTTTCTCAGGATAGTTTTTATAAAAAGTGTAATGTGCGTCGCTTTTCTTATCAAGAAAGGCAAGTGCAAGAGATGTGTTTCCTTCCTGAAAATGGTAAACAAGAGATGAGTCGACCCCGTTGTCTTTTAAAAAACCATCAATCAACCTGCCTACATCATCTGCTCCATATTCGCTTATGAAAGATACCGGTAAACCCATCCGTCCCATTGAGACAGCGCTGTTCAGAACTGACCCGCCAGCCTTGGCAGCCTGAGGCTGGTTATCTTTGAAGATAATATCCAGCACAGTTTCTCCTATTCCGTAGATTTTTCTCATTTATAATAAGATAGTTTTATTATGTCAGCATAATCGTCTTCTTATCTATCGTACATTAATTCTGCTTTGACAGAATAACCTAATCCATGAGTTTTTTCCTGCTTTACCCCTTCCCTGAAGGGAGTCAGGAGAAAAATCTGCCTGTTCCTTAAGGGTACAGTGTAAAAACAGACAGAATTTTTGAATATGTCAAAGTATAATTAATATGAGTGTCGGGAATCATACATAAAAACCTATTGATTTTGACTTCGTCGAGCTTCGCTTCGCTTCGGTTCTTCGTTTACCCCGGCCCCATGGGGAGCGAAGAAAATCAATTTACTCCCCTTGTGGTTGGGGTAAATAAATTGATTTTCAAGCGATTTGTAAAATCGTATTCATGATTGCCGATAGTCATTATAATTAATATAACCGTAGATAAACCATGTTGGAAATTTACGAATTTATTTGACAGGAATACTTTCCGGAGGTTGTCTAAAAAGCCCTATATTACCCCCCCCCTAAAGGGGGCTTTGTAATAGACTGGCATTCAGCAAGTCCCCTTTAGGCCTGCACTGACCGAAGCGTCAGTGGGATTTAGGGGTAAACAAGAATTTAAAACATTTGAGACAGCCTCTATCATTTTCAAAACCATTCTTTTTTGCTTCCATGGTTTATGATCACTAGTTGTGCCATAAGTTATTTTTATATTTGTCTATTAATAAACTAACATATACTTATGAAAGCAATGATGCTTACCGGAATAAGGCAGATGGAGATGAAAAACATTCCCGAGCCAGAAATAACAAAACCCGATGATGTCAAAATAAAGATCACAGTTGTCGGAATATGTGGTTCTGACATTCATTATTATACCTCCGGGCAGATAGGATCGCAGGTTGTAAAATATCCTTTTACTGTTGGGCATGAAGGAGCCGGGGTTGTTGTCGAAGTCGGTTCCGGAGTTACCAGAGTCAGACCTGGTGATTCCATTGCTATTGACCCGGCTATGCCATGCTGGGAATGTGATCAGTGCCGTTCAGGAAGGTCTCATACATGCCGTCATCTCAGGTTCCTGGGTTGTCCGGGGCAGGCTGAAGGATGTCTCATGGAGTACATCGTGATGCCTGAGGAAAGTTGCTTCCCTCTTACGGGGAGATTGACTCCTGATCATGGATCAATTTCAGAGCCACTCGCTATAGGGGTCTATGCGGTGAAAAAATCAGGATTTGTAAAAGGGCTGAAAACAGGGATATTCGGATTCGGCCCCATCGGAATGAGTGTAATGCTTGACGCAAAGGCAAAAGGTGCAGACAAAATTTATGTTACCGATAAGATTGATGCACGTCTTGGAATTGCATCAAAAGAGAAAGCTGATGGGGTCTTCAATCCACTGAAAGAAAACATAACAGAGAAGATAAGGGAGAAAGAAAAGCTGGGGCTTGACATAGTTTTTGAATGTTGCGGGGAACAGGAAGCCTTTGACCAGGCTGTAGATATACTCAAACCCGGCGGTAAGCTGATTATAGTCGGGATTCCCGGATTCGACAGGTGGTCGATGCCTGCTGATGAGATGCGTCGCAAAGAATTATCGGTTCAATTTATAAGACGACAGGTAGGTTGCGTGGAATCGACACTTGAGATGATGAAGAATGGGATTATCAGTATCGACAACATGGTTACGCACAGGTTCCCGTTTGATAAGACGAAAGAGGCCTTTGATCTTGTAGCCGGATACGAAGATGGGGTGATGAAAGCTATGATTGATTTTTAATATTCAATCAATTAAGATATTTAGAGGCTTGCGGGTTTATCCATGCCGGAGATAAAAAATTTATTATCTCATTTTGCAGAAGAAAGTCAAAAGCAAATATCAAGCATCAAAGAAATAGTTATCTTTAATCAAGTTGAATTAAAATACAAGGTCTTAGTTTAACAGCAGGCGCTATTTAAAAACAGAATACAATGAAGCAAAAATCAATAAAATGCGTCCGGTTAACGTAAAGAATCTTGATGTTAAAAGATTTTATAAACCTTTAAGTGAATGGTAATGTCAAGATCATTTAGCAAATGTTTTTGCGAGTCACTTTTCATATTGTGCCTAGCATCTGGTTTGACACGTCCTGTGTATGCCGGAGAGGCTGAACTGAACCAGAACAATATTGACAACCATCATGATATCAACAAATTACTGTCATGTCTTAATCTGAATGCCCCCGGATTGGAGAAAGTGAAGTCATCAGTTGATGATCCTCAGCTGGCAGCAAAGGAATTATTAGCGTATTACCGGGCACGTGACTTTGTAAAACATCCTGTTGACAGACAAGCAAAACCAGAAATGTTGGGGAAATGTGCCAGCATGAATGATATATCCGAAGCAGAGAATGCGATGAAACACATTTTTGTTGGTCAGCCGGCATATCCGCCTCATTTCTGCGGGGAAGATATAAACTGGAACTCCCGGCCTGTTCCTGACATGGAATGGGTCTGGCAATTAAACCGTATGGGGTTCTGGCAATCGATGAGCCTCGCCTATTGGCATACAAATGACGAGAAGTACGCAAAAGAATGGTGCTTCCAATTTGTTGACTGGACAAAGAAAAATCCACTAGATAAAGAACATGATTATGCGTGGAGATCAATTGAAGCAGGGATACGAGGTCATAGCTGGACCATTCTTTTTCAGCGTTTTCTTGATTCACCCTCTTTCACTCCGGAGGTCCTTGTGGCATTCCTCAACTGTTGTCATGAACATGCTTCATACCTGATGACCAAATACAGCAAGGGAAGTAACTGGGGATTAATGGAAGCCGATGGTCTGGCTTTCATAGCTATAACCTTTCCTGAGTTTCAGGATTCAAAAAAATGGAGAGACGAAGCCATAATGCGTCTTAATACAGAGATAAACAATCAGGTCTATTCCGATGGTCATCAACGTGAGTTGGCCATAGGCTATCATTCTGGTTGCATAGGATGGTTTACACGTTCATTTGATCTGGCAAAGATGAACGGACAGGCAAATGCATTTCCCGAATCTTATAATAAAAAAATAGAGAAGATGTGTGAAGTGCTCATGAAACTGGGCTTCCCCGATGGTACAACTCCGCAATTCGGCGATTCATGGACTGGTACTCCCGGTCATATCTGGGAAAGTCTCAGGAATTGGGCACAATTATACCACAGGGACGATTTTCTTTATGTTGCCACCGAGGGTAAAGAAGGAAAAAAACCGGATGCAACTGCTTTTGCTCTTGAAAAAAGCGGGTTCTATTCCATGCGCAGTGGTTGGGATAAAAACAGCATTTGTCTGGTTCTGAAGTGTGGACCTGACGGAGGCGGACATTGTCAACCTGATAATGGTACATTTGAACTATATGCCGGAGGACGCCATCTTATGCCTGATGCAGGAAGTTATATATATAGCGGCGATCCAAAGAATCGGGAATGGTTCCGTCAAACAAAGGTCCATCAGACACTGACCCTGGACGGAAAGAATTCAACCTTTTCTCCAAAACTACTTTTATGGAAACCCGGGACAGATTTAGACATTCTCGTTGTTGAAAATAAAAGCTATCAAAATCTTACGCATCGCCGTGCTTTGCTGTTTGTGGATAAAAAGTTCTTTGTCATCATCGACGAAGCCATGGGTGACGCTACCGGCCCCGTCGATATCCATTTTCAGCTCGGACCCGGGAGCGTTGTTTCTGATTATAAAAATTTCTCTGCGTGTACCAATTTCCACGACGGATGGAATGTTCTTGTACAATCTATGAAACAGAAGGGGATGAATATGAAAGATGAAGAAGGACAGGTTTCCTTCCTCTATACAAAAAAAGAGCCACGTCCGGCTTTCAGTTACGGTTTACAGAAGAATACAAAAGAACAGGAAACCAGGTTTATAACTATTGTTGTACCATATAATGAATCACAGCCCAGAATTAAGGTCAGATTAACCGGGAAACCAAAAATCGGATCTTCACACATGGAATTGAAAATTGTGACCAATGGTATCTCAAAAAAAATTAGCTATGACCTATAGAGGAATGTTTATAAGTACTCAAATCAGTTTCTTACAAAGCCCCCTTTAGGTGGTTTTTTTTGGGTGAGGCAAAGCAGGGCTTTTAAGACAGCCTCATTGAAGTTATTATGCTCAGTTATTACCCTTTTGTAAAAAATGCAGCATAAAAATCCTTTTCGTTAAAGCAAAAAATAAGAATGAGTAAAACTCATAGTCAAAAGTTTTACTCATTCTTTAAATCTGCTTGTATTTATAAAAATCCCTAAAGATTCTTGTACCTCAGTAAAGCTTCAATAAAATAGTAATCGGCGTAGCTAAGAGGAACATTTACCTCACTCTTTGCAGGTAATGACCCTACGCTATGCATAAGAATGAAATTGCCGTTTTCTCCCCGTTTTGCCATATAAGCTGGTGATGAAAGGCTGCGTAACTGTTTTTCAGCAACCTGTAAATATTTCTTTCCTGTCTCCTGATCAGTATACTTACTCAGTTCTATGAGGGCAGACGCCATGATTGCTCCGGCAGAGGCATCTCTTTCAGCATTGGGAATTTCCGGAGCATTATAATCCCAGTAAGGTATTTTATCCTCAGGCAGGTTCGGATGGTTGATCAGGAAATCGGCAATATGCCGGGCATGTACCAGGTAACGTTCCAGGCCTGTCTCACGATACATCATTGTAAAACCATACAAGCCCCAGCTCTGTCCGCGCGACCATGCCGACTCGTCAGAGAATCCCTGTGCTGTCTGCTTCACCTGGACTGCCCCGGAGATTGTGTCGTATGATACTACATGGTAACAACTGTAATCGGGACGATAATGATTTTTCATTGTTACATCAGCATGGCTTACAGCTATCTTATAAAAACTTGAATCACCCGACTTCTTGAATGCCCACATCAGAAGCTCCAGATTCATCATATTATCTACTATTACAGGACACTGCCACTTGTCTCTGGTTGCCCATGACTGAATTATTCCGGCATTCGGCCTGAAACGGGTGCAAAGCGACTTTGCCCCTGTCAGCAGTACTTCATTGTAGCTCTCCTCACCTGTAAGCCGTAAACCATTTCCAAAGCTGCAATAAAGAATGAAACCAACATCGTGATTATCTGTTGTAAATTTTTCCTGTTCAACACGGGCGGTTATCATTTTTGCATCTTCCTTTATTTTCGGGTCATCAGAATATTCATATAAATACCAAAGACATCCGGGATAGAATCCGCTGGTCCACCATTTGGAGTTCGAAGTGATGAGCTTGCCTTCTGCATCAATAGTCCGTGGCAGCATACCTGCTTTTTCCTTCATCACATCTGTCATAAGACTATATTGCTCCTTTGAAAAAGCGAGTGACTTATTTACGATTTCACTCATGGGTTTTTCCTGAGCACACGAAATGATTATGAGCGGAATAACAAGAAAGCAAAGAGTGAATATTTTTTTCATGGTCAATAAAAGGTTAAGAGTTAGACAAGTATATAAGTTCAGGTTAAACATAATGAATATCTTTTAAATAAAACTATTACTGGATCAAAAATCATTTAAATAAAACTTTCATTGTGTAAATTGCACTCTGAAACCAAAATCTAATATTTATTCCTAATCTATTTAAAAATTCCTGTTATGTCAAATCAGAATGAAAACAAGGTGATCCATGAAAAGGTATCTGCCAATTTTGAAAGAAGTATTGCATATCTCGACAATCTGATGGTTGTTGTATGTGATTTTACAAACGGACCAATGAGCTGTCCGGATCCTCCTCACTCCCATCCTCATGAGCAGATCACTTTTGTTGCAAAAGGAGAATTAACATTTTTTAAAGGTGATCAGGAATTCCATCTGAAGGAGGGCGATGTTATATCGGTGCCTTCCGGTATTCCACACTGTATCATGACATTAAGTAGTCACGTCCGTTTAACTGATTGTTTTTCCCCGGTGAGAAAAGATTTCATAAAATGACTTTGACGCAAGACCGTGAAGCCGGTGACATCCTGATCTAATTCATATAATTATTATATTTATCAAATATTTTAATTTAAAATAAATCGGCATGAAAAAATCAATAAATTTCCTCATCGCGACTTTGATTGTTTTCTCATTTGAAAGCATGTCACAGTACGCCGCGGTGGCTTCCGGGCAGAAGGTGCCTGTAACCAATCGCTCTTTCAATGGTGCATTTAGTGCAAAAAATTTTCATTCGGCACTTGTTGATGAAAACAACACAAAATGGTTTCTGACAGAATCAGGGATTGTCAGTTTTGATGGCAAAAAATGGAAGGCATATGATAAGAATAAAAATATCCCTTCACAGAATCTTAAAAGCTTTTCAGCAAAAGGGCAAAATGTTCTGATTGCTACTCCAAATGGGGTTACTGTAACAACACTGCCTATTAAACCCAAAACCCCGGCCACCACTATCAATACAAAAAACGGCTCTCTGTTAAGCGATAATGTTGTAAGTGTTGCAACAGGGAAAAATGACATACAGTGGTTTGGAACTGATAAAGGAATTTCAGCATGTATAAATAACAAATGGCTTGAAGTGGGATATGAAGATATGTATCCTGGTTTTATGTTCGAAGAATTCAAGATAACCTCAATGGCTACCAACAGAACAGGCGATTCTCTCTATGTGGCAACAGAAGGAGCCGGTATAGCAAGAATATACAAAAATGAAGTGGATGGAATCTCAGGAGCTTCTGTTTACGCACAATGGGGCCCGATAATTTTACCTTCCGACAAGGTATACAGTGTTTTAATTGCTCCTGACGGAACAAAATGGTTCGGTACCGAACTTGGAGTTGCCAGACATACCGGGAACAACACTCTTGAGAACTGGACAGTATTCTCAACAGCCGATGGCCTTGTAAACGACTTTGTACAGGCAATCGGTATCGATAAAAAAGGGACTCTGTGGTTCGGCACAAAAGGAGGACTATCTGCCTTTGATGGTACAAAATGGACCTCATACACCATTAAAGACGGATTGAACAGCAATAATATTCTTTGTGTTGTTGTCGATAAAAATGATGTTGTATGGTTAGGAACCGATAACGGAGCAATGAGTTTCAGTAATGGAGCTTTTGTCAGTTATAAATAATAAACACTTATCATAATCACCGTACAATAAATTAATGTAATTCACTCAACTCCAGGGTCATGTACAAAATATTCTTTTTGCTTGCCACACTACTTGTTGGAAACTGGTTATATGGCCAGGATCGATCTGGCAATTCTCTGAACGGCGAATGGAAACTCTCATATGGCCCTTACGATAAAAAATCCCCGGAAAATCCATTTGAGCTTAAAGATAAGAACTGGCCGGTAATACCGGCTAATGTTCCCGGAAATGTTGAAATTGACTTACTGGCTTCAGGAATCATAAAGAATCCGGAGACAGGAAACAATATTTATGAGCTCAGAAAATATGAAGCTTATCAGTGGTGGTACTCCAGGACATTTGAAACACCTCATCATTCTCAGGGAGAAAGAGTTGAAATTGTTTTTGAAGGTCTTGATTGTTTTGGGACTATCTGGATAAACAACATGTTGATCGGGAAAACTGAAAACATGTTAATCAGTCATAGATTTGACATTACAGATCTTCTCATGCCTGAAGGAACCAACACTATTTCTGTCCGCATTAATCCTGCCGTTCCCATGAGTCAGGAATACAACAACGGAGTGATCGGCACACGTAATGAATTCAGTACAGAATCTGTGCATGTACGAAAAGCTCCTCACATGTACGGCTGGGATATCATGCCCAGACTAATAAGTGCCGGATTATGGCGGGATGTCTACCTTGATGTAAAGAAGACAACAAACCTGAGGCAGATTTACTGGATGACCAGTTCAGTTGATGTTCCCGGTAAAAAACCAAGTATGATACTCGACTGGGATCTTGCCACAGATTATCCAACTGTTGACGGATTATCAATGGAAGTATCCATAGCGCTGGGGACAAAATCAATATACAGAGAATCATCCCCTCTTTTCTCATACTCAGGCCGTAAAAACATATTGCTCGATAATGTTGACTTCTGGTGGCCAAGAGGCTATGGCGAGCCTGTGATGTATGAAGCTGTTGTGAGAATCATTGATGGAAAGAAGAATATTCTTGACGAGAAGAAACAAAAAATTGGTATCAGAACTGCTGAGTTAGTCTCAACGGAGATCACAACAAAAGAGAATCCCGGGGAATTTGTATTTAAGGTAAACGGCGAGAAGATATTCGTGAGAGGTACTAACTGGGTCCCTCTTGATGCATTGCACAGTCGCGATAAAAGTCATCTGAAGAACGCTATCAGCATGATAACCGATCTGAACTGCAATATGATCCGCTGCTGGGGAGGTAATGTTTATGAAGATCATGATTTTTTTGATCTGTGTGATGAAAACGGTTTGATGGTTTGGCAGGATTTTGCAATGGGCTGCACAACATATCCGCAGGACAATGATTTTATTGAACGAATAAAAAAGGAGGCTCTTGAGGTCGTCATCAAACTGAGAAATCATCCATCACTTGTATTATGGTCAGGAAACAACGAAAATGATCAGTCACTTGAGTGGAGATTTAATAAGCAGATTGACCCGGGGCTTGACATTATCAGCAGAAAAGTTTTGCCGGGGGTCATATGGGAGTATGATCCAATAAGATCATATCTGCCAAGTTCTCCATATTGCAGCGAAGAGTATTTTAAACGCGGCAAGGATCCGGATTTATTGCCGGAAGTTCATCTCTGGGGCCCGAGGGGTTATTACAAAACTCCTTTTTACACAAGCAGTAAAGCACATTTTGTAAGTGAGATAGGTTATCACGGGTGCCCCAACAGGAGCAGCCTTGAAATGATGTTCGACAAAGAATATGTTTATCCATGGACGGGTGATGGAAAATGGAACGATGAATGGCAGACAAAAGCTGTCCGATCACACCATGAATCCAAAGCTTACGATTTCCGCAACGATCTGATGATAAAGCAGGTAAAAGCATTATTTGGTGATTACCCAAAAGATCTTGACGAATTTATTTTCGCATCACAGGCAGTACAGGCTGAAGCAATGAAATATTTTGTGGAACTATGGCGTATGGATAAATTCCGTAAGACAGGGATCATCTGGTGGAACCTTCGCGACGGATGGCCAATAATATCTGACGCCGTGGTTGATTACTATAACAGCAAAAAACTGGCTTACTATTACATCAGACAGGTTCAGCCCAATGCCTGTGTGATGATAGCAGATTCAAAAGATGGTAAACATGCTGTAGTTGCGGTAAATGATACAAGAGAAGAGAAGTCTGGCAGGGTAACAGTTCGTGATGCAGATACCGGGGAGACTCTTTTTACTGCATCGTTTATTGTTCCTGTTAACGGAAAAACCGTTATCGGCAATATTCCGGATAAAGTAAAACAATCGATGTGGCTGATTGATTATACCATCGGAGAAGAGAAACAGACAAATCATTATCTTAACGGGGAAGCTCCTTTTAAGCTGGACGATTATCATCGATGGTATAAAAAACTAAACATAATCAGAGATTAATATGAACCTCATCGGATTAGACATTGGAGGAACAAAATGCGCTGTTCTCCTCGGGGAATTAAGTAACGGAGGTGATATCAGGGTGTTGGACAAAATTGTATATCAGACATCAGAGTATCCTTCACCTGACATGATGCTCCCTAAATTGAAGGCCGGTATAGATGAAATCCTGAAAAGGCGACAACTGCCGGTAAAAAACATTGCATCAATAGGAATAAGCTGCGGTGGTCCTCTCGACAGCAAAAAAGGGGTGGTTATGTCCCCTCCTAACCTTCCCGGATGGGATGACGTACATATAGTCAGTTTTTTCGGCAATCATTTTGGTGTGCCTGTTGCTATCCAGAATGATGCCAATGCCTGTGCACTTGCCGAATGGAAATTCGG
>Ga0116171_10000674_pt1 | contig 35904 bp, 28 predicted proteins | sample AD_JPNHW2_MetaG_FD_89798 | JGI IMG/M metagenome (GOLD analysis project Ga0116171, IMG submission 89798) | Active sludge microbial communities of municipal wastewater-treating anaerobic digesters from Japan - AD_JPNHW2_MetaG | ecosystem: Engineered > Bioreactor > Anaerobic > Digestate | place... | reverse complement strand
TCGGCGATCTCGACGGCGACGATATCGGTTATGTTCGCCACAAAACCGTCCTTTTTAAGGCTCTCGGCGGCAAGCGCCGGTTTATCTACAACAAGACGCAGTATCCCGTAATCCTCGCTTTCGGCGATCGTAAGCGCGCGTATATTTATTTTCTTTTTGCCGAGAAGCGACACCGCGTCATAAAGCCTGCCGCTTTTATTTTCCAAAAAAACGGATATCTGGGTTATTTTCATGGCCGCCTCCGGATTAGATCTTTCTTTTATCTATCACTCTTTTCGCCTTACCCTCACTGCGCTCGATGGTCCTGGGTTCGACAAGCCGCACCTTAGCGGAAAAACCGAGCGTTGATTCCATTTCCTTCTTTATTTTCTGCTCGATGGTCTGTAATTTTTTAACCTCGTCGGAAAAGAATTTCTGTTCCACCTCGACAAGTATCTCAAGTTCATCCATCCCGCCGGATTTTCTATCGACAATAAGCTGATAGTGCGGATTTGTCCCCTCAACGGTAAGAAGCACATGCTCGATCTGCGACGGGAATACGTTGATGCCCCTCACTATGATCATATCGTCCGTCCTGCCCTTTATTTTACTGACACGCGGCAAAGTCCTGCCGCACTGACATTTCTCGTAATTTATACTGACAATATCCCTCGTCCTGTATCTTATGAGCGGCATACCTTTTTTTGTCAGCGTAGTCACCACCAACTCGCCCGGTTCTCCCTCCGGAACTTCTTTGCCGGTTTTCGGATCGATTATCTCCGGGAAAAACACGTCCGAAAAAATGTGCAGGCCTTTTTTATGCTGACATTCCTGCGAAACTCCGGGGCCTATTATTTCGGAAAGGCCGTATACGTCCGTCGCGAGCATATCCCATGTTTTTTCTATTTCGCGGCGCATCGACTCGCTCCATGGTTCGGCGCCGAATATACCTATCTCCCACGAACTTTTATGAAGATTAAGCCCAAGTTCCCTCGCCTCGTCCGCCATGAACAATGCGTAAGACGGTGTACACGCGAGTATACGCGGTTTGAAATCCGTCATCAGTTTAAGTTGACGTTTTGTTTGTCCAGATGAACATGGTATGACCGTAAGCCCAAGCTTATGCGAACCGTAATGGAGCCCCAGCCCTCCGGTAAAAAGCCCGTAACCGTACGCGATCTGTATCATATCCCCGCGTTCGGCCCCGGCGCAACAAAGCGCGCGCGCCATCACTTCGCCCCAGAGATCAACGTCCTCTTTTGAATATCCCACGACCGTCGGGTTCCCCGTAGTTCCGCTGGAGACATGTACCTCGGCTATTTGTTTAAGCGGCATACATAAAAGCCCGAAAGGATAATTGTCCCGCATGTCTTCTTTTGTCGTGAACGGAAGTTTTTTTATGTCGCTTATCCCTTTTATGGTTTTAGGCGTCACTCCCATCTCCGCGAATTTTTTCTTATAGAACGACGACTGGACACTGACATATTTTACGATTTCTTTGAGCCGCTCGAATTGGATATTTTTCAGCGACTCCGGGTCCATACACTCAAAAACTTCGTTGAATATCACTTGCGACCTCCTTGTTCCAGACCGGACATGAACACCCTGATATTCTCATTCAGACTTTTAGAGGCGAACACCCTCTCGATAGCCTTCATCCAGCTCTCGCGGCTGATATCAAGATATTTTGAGAGTACTCCGAGGATGAACGTATTTGAGAATTTTTTAGACTCGGCGCATTGATCGGCGAGTTTAAGATACGGTAAAAGATCCACACCGCCTTTTTTCAGAAAATGTTTCAGCCGAGAATGCTCGCTTTCATGAAAGCAGACGATCACATCGGCTTCCCCTTCCGGCACAAGAGGCGAAAACACCTCTTCGCCGAAGATAAGATGCGACTCCACGGATCCACCGCGCTGGGCCATACCGTGGACTTCGGACTGTTTAACGTGATAGCCGTCGAAAAGCGCGGCCCAACCGCAAACCTCGGCAGCCTTGATCACACCCTGCCCGCCAATACCGTAAAATATAATGCTCGTCGATCTTTTATTTTTTTTCATCTTGTACCAATGCCTTGAAAGGACAAACCTTCACGCAAAGCCCGCAACCGACACAATATTGTTTATTGATCGTTATCTCGCCCGTCTCGGTCTTTACTATCGCCGGGCATCCAACGTTGAGACACGCGTAACATTTTTTACATTTTTCTGAAATGAGGCTCACTGCTTCATGCCTTATCCTGGAAACAACTCTGCATGGAAAGCGCGCGATGACCACCGACAGGGAATCCCCTTCCATCCGAGTTTTTATCAAAGTCTCCAGCGATTGCACATCGAACGGATCCGCCACGTCGACATTATCCACACCGCAAGCCTTGCAGACCTGAACGAGATCGAGTTTCTTTGTAGGTTCCTGCTTAATCGTCATTCCCGTTCCAGGATGAGGCTGCCCGCCTGTCATGGCCGTGGTCGAGTTATCGAGAATTAAAATAACACCCTTCTGTTTATTATAGACCGCGTTGATAAGACCCGTGATACCCGAATGCATAAATGTAGAATCGCCGATAACACCAACCACATTTTTCCCAACGGCCCTCTTCATACCGTCGAACATCGTTATCCCGCCGCCCATGCAGACGCAGGTATGCAAAGCGCCCAAGGGAGGCAAAGCCGCCAATGTATAACACCCTATGTCACCCGTCACAATACACTTCAGTTTTTTAAGAACGCTGAAAACCGGACGATGCGAACATCCCGGGCACAAAACCGGCTTACGCGAAACTATCTTTTTTTCTTCTTTAGTTTTACCTTTAACAATATCCGGGATATGCTCCGGCCTTATTTCACCGATACGAAAGGACGGATCTCTATATTTACATTTCAGTCCCAAAGCGCGAATTTTATTCTCAATAAAAGGTTCCAGTTCTTCCAGAACATAGACCTTTTTTACTTCCTTTACGAATTCTTTCACTTTTTCCGACGGGAACGGAAAGCTCATCCCAAGTTTCAGGAACGACGCGTCCGGATACTTTTCCTTAGCGTAATAATACATTACCCCGCTTGTTATAAAACCGATCTTTTTATCGTTATACTCTGTTTTATTCAGTTCCGTGAGTTCCGCGAATCCCCTGAGATCTTCAAGCTTCTTCTCAAGTTCGGCGTGTTTTCTATACGCATTAGCTGGGACCATGACGTACTTCTGTGGATCAATATTATGCCCTTTCGGCGCGACTTCGGTCCTTGTGCCAAGAAGAACGTCTTCCTTAGTATGAGATATCCGCGTCGTCATGCGGAATAGAACCGGGGTATCAAATTTTTCGCTGAGATCATATGCTATTTTTATGAATTCTTTTGCTTCGCTGGGAGAAGCCGGTTCTATTAGCGGTATCTTGGCAAATTCCGCTACCAACCGGTTATCCTGCTCATTCTGCGAAGAATGAAGTCCGGGATCGTCACAGGTAATAACGACAAACCCTCCGTTAATTCCGGTATAAGCGGCCGTCATCAAAGGATCCATAGCGACATTTATCCCGACATGTTTCGAAGCATAAAGGGCCCGCACCCCGCCGATAGAGGCACCAAGCGCCACTTCCATCGCGACTTTCTCATTCACCGACCACTGAGAATCTATCTCGCGATACTCGGAGGCGATACATTCGAGGATCTCAGACGAAGGAGTCCCGGGATAAGCCGCGGCCACTCTTACACCGGCCTCGTACGCGCCGGCAGCTAACGCTTCATTACCGGATAATAATCTGATACTTTTTATTTTATCCTGAGAGTTATCCATAGGTAGAAATATTATATTGATTTAGCCGCGCTAATCAAGATAAACCGTTCGTTTTTACGTCACGCGCCTTTTAGAATGCCCCCTTCTTTTTTCTCTGCCGGATATTGGGGATTTGTGCCCTTCCTCCGATGCCGGAGATTTGCTCTTTCGGGCGGGGCATCCGCAGGGATTGATGTCATTCCCGCACGCATTTAGCGGGAATCAATACGATAAAGTAGATTAGTTCAATATTATGGATCCCCGATAGAAACATTCGGGCATGACGGGGTTGGGGTCATTGCAATGACAAACGTTTAGAGATTCGAAATTCGAGATTCGATGATATACGTTATTAAATTTTGTGGGCTCTCACAAATCTCCGGCATCGGAGTATCGCGCGAGCCCATTCAAAATAGAGGATCGCAGGAAGCGGACAATCCCGCTACAGCTTATATTCCCTTGAACGCCTTATGGATCACATGTGCCTCCGGCGGCTTTGTGCATACACTCACTATGGGCATAACGATGAACGGTACTATCATCGCGATCGACGCGGCCATCGGAGCCCTTGCGGACCCAAGAACAAAAAACAAAATAACGGAAGTCGCCAACCCGCTTACCATGCCGGCCTTGGCGCCCAAAAGCGTTCCCCTTTTCCAGAAAAGCCCGTACACATACGGTGCCATAAACGCGCCGGCGATCGCTCCCCATGAAAGCGACATCAGCGTGACGATAATATAAAATTCCTGCCGGGCCGCGAAATATGAGAACACTATAAAAAGTCCGCTGAGGAAACGCATCATCATCACCGAATCTTCTTTTTTAATAGACGGTTTTATATGCCCCTTATAAAGATCTATCGCTATGGCCGAAGCAGAAACGAGAACAAGCGACGAAAGCGTCGACATCGACGCCGAAAGAACCAGCAAAAGTATCAGAATCATGAGCGCGCCCGGGATATACGCCGTCAGAAGATCCGGCACCAATCTATCGAAAGCCGGCACGTTATTGACCATCGGTAACTTATCGTAAAAAACATGAGACAACGTACCCGTCCAGTACGCCGCGAACGAAACAATAAGTGAAAATATAGTCGTAACGATCGCCGCTTTTTTTATCACTTCGGCGTTCTTTATCGCGTAAAATTTCTGCACCATCTGAGGCATTCCCCACACGCCGAACGATGTCATGAAAACAAGGCTCGCTATAGTCCATACATCGGGACGTTTGGCCGCCGGGACATGCACAAGATAGTTTTGACCGATAGTTGTTATCGCCTGGGGCAGGCCGCCGGCTTTTGCCGTAAGGACGCACACCATAACTATCGCGCCGATAAGCATCAGGAATCCCTGTATAAAATCCGTCATCGCGATCGCGAAATATCCGCCGAGTATAAGATAAACCCCGGTTATCCCGACCATGACAAGGAGCATCACCTCGTACGGCACATGAAAATATGCCTCAAAAAGATATCCAAGGCCTTTGAAAACAGACGCCGAATACGGCACAAGGAAAACAAAGATTAGTATCGCGCTTACCATTTTTATGTATTTCCCGCCGTACCTTTCATACATAAATTCCGGCATCGTCATAACATCAAGGTTCTGGGACATTATTCTCGTACGCCTGCCGAGAACAAACCACGCGAGTAGCGTGCCGAAAAGAGTGTTCCCCAGCACCACCCAAAGCGAATTAAGCCCGAATCCCCAACCGAGTTTGCCCGCGAAACCTATAAAAAGAACCGCCGAAAAATATGTGGTCCCATACGCGAACGCCGTTACCCAGGGGCCGATATTCCTTCCTCCGAGAAAAAAATCGCCAAGTGACGATGTTTTTTTCATCCCCCACACACCCATCGCGACCATAAAAGAAAGAAATATCACGAGAATAGCTATCGCCATACCGCCTCCTTGGAATTGTGTTTAATTCTTAAGATTATCCGCTACATCAAGTATGAGCCGTTCCGAATCCTTCCAACCAAGGCATGGATCCGTTATCGACTGTCCGTATACTTTACCTTTAACGCTTTGCGATCCTTCCACGATATAACTTTCTACTACAAGACCACGTATCATCTTACCGAGAAGTTCCGAATGCTTCATACTTTGGATAACTTCCATCGCAATGCGCGGCTGCTCTTTGAAAAGCTTTCCGGAATTGGCATGATTCGTATCGACAAGCACGACCGGATTTTCAAGATTACGCTTAAGATACATATCCGCTAATCTTACAAGATCCTCATAGTGATAATTAGGGATATTCTGACCATGATTATTTACCGCGCCACGCACTATACAATGTGAAAGTGGATTACCCGTGGTTTTGACCTGCCACCCGTTATAAATGAAGATATGCGACATCTGCGCCGCCTGAACTGAATTAAGCATAACGGTAAGATCCCCTCCCGTCGGATTTTTCATACCGACCGGGATGTCAAGCCCGCTTACGGTCAGGCGATGAAGTTGGTTCTCAACCGACCGTGCACCGATCGCCACATAGCTTAAAATATCCTCGAGATAAGGATAATTACCGGGATATAACATTTCATCGGCAGAAGAAAGATGTGATTCTTTCAAAGCCCTTATATGCATCCTCCGTATGGCTTTTATCCCGGCTACGATATTCGGTTCCTCGTTCGGATCCGGCTGGTGAGCCATTCCTTTATATCCTTCGCCGGTAGTACGCGGTTTATTGGTATATATGCGGGGTACGATCAGTATTCTGTCCTTTACTTTCTCCTGGATCTTTCTTAACCTCACAGCATAATCACATACCGCATCTTCGTTATCCGCCGAACAAGGCCCAATAACGATCAGAAATTTTTTACTCTTCCCGGTAAAAACCGAACCGATCTCTTTATCTCTGCTGGATTTTACGTTCTTAAGATCCAGCGGCACCGGGATCTCACTGATTATTTCCGACGCACTCGGTATCTTCTGCATATATTCAAACGACATATTTCCCCCTCTGCACGTTCTATATCTTATACCGTAAAGGCGACAATTCGTAAATATAAAAATGTTAGGATAAGCCCACGGGAAAATATTATGGACAAAACCCGTCAATATCTTATAAAATATGGTATCCTATGACGGTCGATCTTACATTAAACGCATGACATAAAAATATTACCAAAAAGTTAAGTCATGGACCATTTCAGTTTATTTACAGATTTTGACGTCTACCTTTTTAAGGAAGGTACGCACTTCAAACTGCACGAGAAGTTCGGTTCGCACCTTGTGAACGTAAACGGTGTGGATGGAACATATTTTGCCGTATGGGCACCCAATGCCCGGCAAGTCTCCGTGGTAGGAAATTTCAATGAATGGAATACCGAAAAAAACATACTCCGCGCAAAACCCGACGGTTCGGGCATATGGGAAGCATTCCTTCCGGGCATAAAAAAAGGCGATCTTTACAAATATCATGTAAAATCCCATTACAATAATTATGAGGCCGCCAAAGCAGATCCATTCGCTTGCTTCGCAGAAATGGCTCCACACACGGCATCTATCGTATGGGATCTTTCCTACGACTGGAAAGAAAAAATGGATTTCCGGCGCAATAATCCCAAAGCCCCGATATCGGTCTATGAAGTACACATGGGCTCATGGAAACGCGTACCGGAAGAAGAGAACCGCTGGATGAATTACCGCGAGATGGCGGGAGAACTTGTAAAATATGTGCATGAGATGGGTTTTACTCATGTGGAATTCATGCCAATAACCGAATATCCCTTTTATGAATCGTGGGGTTATCAAGCGCTCGGATATTTCGCACCGTCAAGCCGTTTCGGCGAGCCGCAGGATTTTATGTACCTTGTGGACACGCTTCACCAGAACGGCATCGGGGTGCTGCTAGACTGGGTTCCTTCGCACTTCCCCACCGACGACCATGGACTCGCGCGTTTCGACGGAACATTCCTGTACGAACACGAAGACCCACGTAAAGGATTTCACCCGGACTGGCGAAGCGCAATATTCAACTACGGCCGTAATGAGGTCAAATGTTTTCTTGTAAGCAGTGCGACGTTCTGGGTGGAACGGTATCACGTGGATTGTCTCAGGGTCGACGCGGTCGCGTCGATGCTGTATCTGGATTACTCAAGACGCGACGGCGAATGGATACCAAATAAATACGGCGGACGCGAGAACATAGAAGCCATAGATTTTATCCGTCAGTTCAATAAGGCCGTACACGACACGCGCCCGCAGGCAATAACAATAGCCGAAGATTCCACGGCATGGCCTATGGTCTCGGGATCGATTCTAAGCGGCGGACTCGGATTCGATATGAAATGGAATATGGGATGGATGCACGATACGCTGGATTACCTGAGCAAGGATCCCGTACACAGAAAATTTCATCACGATCAGCTTAAACTCAGCATATCCTACGCGTTCTCCGAAAATTTTGTGCTGAGCCTATCACACGACGAGGTCGTGCACGGAAAAAGATCCCTGCTCGAGAAAATGCCGGGCACATACTGGCAGAAATTCGCGACGCTTCGTCTTCTTTACGGCTACATGTTCGGACACCCCGGGAAAAAGCTGCTTTTCATGGGATCCGAATTTGGGCAAAAATACGAATGGAACCATCATCAGAGCCTTGACTGGCATCTCCTTGAGGATCCTTTCCATAAAGGCGCACAAAAATGGGTAAAAGACCTCAACTGGTTCTACCGCAGCGAACCGGTATTGTATGAGACCGATTTTGATTACCGAGGCTTCGAGTGGGTGGATTGTTTCGACTGGGAAAAAAGCACTCTGACTTTCCTGCGTAAATGCGAAAGCACAGACGAAATAATAGTTGTCTCATGTAACTTCACTCCGATACCGAGAGAAAATTTTAGGCTAGGCGTACCTCACGGCGGAATCTGGAAAGAAGTACTGAACAGCGACGCCAAAGAATATGCCGGTAGCGGCGTCGGCAATATGGGCAAATGTGTCGCGGAAGAGATCTCACACCACGGCAGAGATTATTCCATACTGGTAACATTACCACCGCTCGGCATGATTTTTTTAAAAAGCAAACCCGATCCGAACATCGTCCCCAAAAAGAAAAAGATCGCGGCGCAAGACACCAAAAAAGAACCCCAAAAATAAAGCTCTCGGGTTTAAGCCCGGGGTTTTCCGCAAAGAAAAATAAATATCCAAACTCGAATTTTCGCACCGTTAAATATTCATCCGGCATAGCAACGGGGGTATGTACGTAATCTCCCGTTTGGTTGATTTGGCGAAACGAGAAGTTATGGAGTGGCTACTTTCCCCCAGAGAAGTTTGTGTCCTTTCGAACGTGGCATCGAGAGGCCGAGCGGGCACGGTTCCGGCTGAGCGACACATTTATTTCATGGATCCCCGACAAAAGCGTTCGGGGATGACTTTTTTAGCGAAGCCGGAGAGCAAGGCCGAACGCTGAGCGAAGAAATCCTCGCCGGGGATTTCGAGCGCCCACGGAAGAAAGGACGCAAACTTCTCCGAAAAAGGAAATCGTCTGAACGACAGAACTTCTCGTTTCGCCAAGTAGACATATTCACATTTTATGCTACGTCGGGCTGGTGGAATTTCCCGTTACCCGAATAAAATGAATTACGTCTCAGGAAGCATCAACCGCCTGGAGATCGAAAATAACAGGGTATTTTTCTAAAGCGCGCAGAACTTCCGAACAGGCAGAGGCGGGAATGGTACTAAAATAAAAGGACGGATGGGATCCATCCGCCCTTTTATTTTTTAGAACCGGTATATCTCGCGATACACCAACACTAAGAATTACTCTTCTGCCGGAGCTTCAGCCACTGGAGCTTCTGCTACCGGAGCCTCGGCCGCAGGAGCGGCTTCGGTTGTATATTCACCGGCCGTCGCGGCAGGCGCTTCCGTCTGAACAGCTTCCTGCGCATACGCGAAAGAACCGCAAACCGCCAGGAACATAAGTGTCATAAGTACTTTTTTCATTTGTTTCTCCTTTTGATTGTTTTTCTTTTGTTTGCGTTTACCGCAAACCACAACAATTATACATTTTTAACGGTTAAGATACAGTTAAAATAACATTAGAATTTTCTTATGCTGAGTAGTTCTCCAAAGGAACGTGTCATATACCCCTCCAGCATCATACAACACGCTCCTTCAGAGAAAGTTCCGAGCCCCGGGGCTCAAGGATCGACAAGGGGTAAAACCGCCGTCCAAAGCCCGAAGTCCGGCGAAGTTTTACTTCGCGCAGGTTTCGCCTGCCGGCGCGGCTTCTGTCTGAGTGGAATAATCACCCGCAACAGCTGGCGCAGCCGCTTCCTCGGCATACGCGTAAGATCCGCATATCGCCAGAAGCATGAGCATCATAATGGCTTTCTTCATTGTCTTTCTCCTTGTTTGTACTGTTTTTATATATTCGCGAGGTACTTCCCTCTTCTCGAATCTAGTTCAAGTATATACCTGTGTCCATTAAAACCGGATTAAAACAAAATTAGAAGTTTTTAACCATTATTGACCGGAAAATGAGGACCTAAAAATATATTCACGCAACAGGAAGGATCACAGTAAATACCGAGCCTTTGCCCGGTTCACTTGAAACTTTAATGTCGCCGCCATGGGCCTTAACGATAGAAAGCACGAGAGTAAGCCCCAGACCGTTCCCTTCGGCTCCTTTATCGTCCTTTCGAACGCGGAAAAATTTATCGAAGATCTTATCGATATTCTCCGGCGCAATCCCTTCCCCGTTATCCGAAACGGACACATAGACGCGTTTTCCGGATACACGCAGGGAAAGATCTATATTGCCACCTTTAGGAGTAAATTTTACTGAATTACTGATAAGATTAAAAAACACCCTTCGCAGATGTATCTTATCGGCTCGTACAAGCACTTCGGTCGAAGGAACATCAAGCGTCATTTTTATTTTTCTTTGGTTAGCCAAAATCTCGGCCTGCTCACACACTTCGCGCATAAAAGCCGTCATCCCTATATTATCGAATTTAAGTATATCCATTTTATAATCAAGCTTAGCCAAAAGCAAAAGGTCGTTTATAATGCGGATAAGCCGGTCTATCTCCTCGGAACTTACCCCCAGGACCCTTTTGTATTCATCTATATCCCTTTCCTGGATAAGGGCCAGCTCCTGTTCCCCTTTGATGATAGTAAGCGAGGTTTTAAGCTCATGCGCGACATTGATACTGAACTCATCCACATTCCTGAACGACACTTCGAGCCGCGCTATCATTTTATTCAGCGAATCTATCAGATATTTTATCTCCTCATCGGACGCTTCTTCTTTTATGCGGACATGAAGATCTTCCTGCGAGATATTATTCGCTATTGTCGTTATGGCCTTAACGGGACGTAATATACGCCCCGTCAAAAGGCGGCCCATAAAACTGGTGAAAAGAAGGATGAAAAATATACTTACGCCGATGAAAACCGTAAGATTACTCAGAATATTATTGACCGAATCCACCGCAGTGCCGACCTGTATGATATATTGCGTACGACCGCGCAAAAGGAAAGGACAGCTTATCACGCGCATATTGTAACCTTCGGAGAATATCGTCGTATATACTATCTTATTTCGAGAAAAAGGGATCTTTTCCTCGAAAAGTTTTTTCACTTTGTCAGTGAAATTCCCGGAAGTCACGATCGAATGACCTTTGGCATTGAGAAAATTTACATAATCATCTTTCAGGCTGGTCTCTTTCGTCTTCGATGTCCATAGCGTCCGTATGGCCTTTTTTTCCATATCCGAATAAAGGCGGTTGTTGAAATATATCGTATTGCCGTCGACCACCATGTACATCTGATCGCCGCCCTGGCCCACCTGAGAATACGTATTTATTATATCCGCTATAGCCTGTGTCTTTACACGCAGAACATTGTCTATCTCGCGGTAAAGATTGTGACGGATGGTATTAAAAAGTATGGCGCTGTAAACGGACAGGATCACGAACAACACCGCGGTGTAGATAACGCTGGTCTTTAAGCGTATCGAGACAAATCTCATCTTACTCACTCTTTCAGCGTGTATCCCGCACCCCTTACGGAATGTATCAATTTCTTCGGGAATCCTTTATCGACCTTATTATGCAGATAGCTGATATAAACATTGATCACGTTAGAGAACCGGTCAAAATCGTCGTTCCACACATGTTCGGATATCATCGTACGCGTCACTACGTTGTTAGCGTTAAGCATCAGATATTCCAAAAGCGCGTATTCGGTATTGGTAAGTTCAATACTTTTTCCGGCCCTTTTAACACTGTGTGTCACCTGATCAAGTTCGAGATCCGCCACTTTTAAAATAGGAGTCTTCCCCGTTTTTTTTCTACGCGTAAGAACCCTGGCACGCGCAAGGAATTCGGCGAATGCAAAAGGTTTCGTCAGATAGTCGTCAGCACCGGAATCCAACCCCGCGACTTTGTCGCTTATCTCACTTTTCGCGGTAAGCATAAGTATCGGCACATCGTTACCGGAAGCGCGAACGGCTTTACAGACAGACAACCCGTCCTTTTTAGGAAGCATCACATCGAGTACTATAAGATCATACGGATTCATACCGACAAGCGCCAACGCTTCCTCACCGTCATAAGCCAAATCGACGGCATAATGCTGTTCTTTAAGTCCGCGTTGTATAAAACTTGCGATTTTTTTTTCGTCTTCGACTACAAGAACCCTCATATCAAAGCTCGCCTTTTTGATGTTTTTGAACAAATTCATGCAACGTTCTTTGCTGGACATCGTCCAAGAACAAAAATTTCAATCCCGCGTCGAACCAACTCGGCACATCCTTGGAAGGATGTATCCATACTATCTCAGCGGACAGCTCAAATCTATCCTTCGCGTAATTTTTGTCTTTCGGGATCATATTTCTTTTCCGGAGTTCCTCAAGCCTCGAAGATGTCATGGAGTTAGGAAGATAAAAAACGACCGTTATTTCACTGCCTGCTATAAGTTCTCGAGGGATAACTATACGCATGCCACCTTCACTGAGATCTTTTGTATCGACCGTAAGCTGGATAAAACTGGTCGTACCTAAATAACAAGTGATCGGCACAGTAACAGGTGTACGTTCATACTGCCTGAGCTCTTTCGAGTCAGTCGTTTTCTGATCATCCATATAAGCCCTCTTTTTTTCTACGCCCTTCCGTACAGCACGGCAAGAAAGGCAAGTTTATCTATATGAGTCTTTTTTATTTCGCCGGGTTTAAGTCTCCACCGCCAGTTACCAGCCGGAGTGGACGGCTGATTCATACGAGCTTCCTGCCCCAGCCCAATAATATCCTGCATCGGGATTATGGCCGTATCGGCCACGGACATCTCCGCAAGTCTTATTATATCCCAATTAAGCCCTTTTATTGCCAATTTTTTATCTGTATAATCGAGAAACTTTTCTTTCTCATTCTCGCTAATCTCGTTATCAAACCATCCAACAAAAGTATTATTATCATGTGTCCCCGTATACACGACGCAATTCTTATCAAAATTATGCGGTAGATACGGATGATGGCCATTATTACCTCCAAACGCGAAAAGCAATATCTTCATCCCGGGAAAATGGTATCGATCCATCACTTCCCGGACATCCGACGTTATATACCCAAGATCCTCGGCGATCACCGGGAACTCATGAAAATGTCCTTTGATAGTGTCAAAAAAATCTAACACCGGAACGGGCTGCCACTTGCCGTTTATTGCAGTCTCTTCTCCGGCCGGGATCTCCCAGAATTGCACCAATCCGCGAAAATGATCTATCCTGACAATATCAAAACGACCGAAAGTAATGCCAAAACGCTTTACCCACCAATCAAAACTATTCTGTTTAAGCACATCCCACCTGTATACGGGATTGTTCCATAACTGCCCGGTTTTGCTGAAATAATCCGGTGGTACGCCCGAAACCTCGGTCGGATTCAAATTATCGTCCAGTTTAAAAAGTTCTGGATACACCCAGACATCTACGCTATCGTAACTTACATAGATCGGCAAATCGCCGATAATCTTGACCTCTAGTTGTTTACAATAGAACCTTAATGCCGCCCATTGTTCTTCGAACACATACTGAAAAAAACGTTGTCTTTCTATTTCGTCCCCATATTTCTCGAACGCCTCGTTTATTGCGTCTTCATCCCTGAGTTTAAATTCGTCCGGCCATTTGCTCCATACCTCACCTTTGAAAACATCCTTAAGTACCATAAACAGCGCAAAGTCATCAAGCCAATACGCGTTCGCGTCGCAAAAATCGTCGTAATCCGAAGGTTTCGAGCTCCTTTTAAAATTCTCATACGCCTTGTCCAGTATTTCTCCCTTATATTTGACTACGGCGTCAAAATCCGTTATCCCCTCTGGAAAGATCGGGATCGGATTTATGTCCTCTTCGCATAACAATCCTTTGTTCATAAGCCGTTCCGGGCTTATCATAAGCGGATTCCCCGCGAAAGCGGAACAGCTGAAATACGGTGAATCCCCGGCAAAATGGTTCGTGGGATTCAAAGGCAATATCTGCCAATACGCCTGTTTCGCCATAGATAAAAAATCCACAAAACGATACGCTTCTGATCCGAGATCTCCGATCCCGTATGCCGACGGCAGCGATGTGATATGGAGCAGTATACCGCTCCCTCTTTTTCCCATATCTCCCCTTTATTTGAAAATTATCTTTGTAAATATATTACCGTTAAAAACCCAAAATGCAAGAACACGCTCTATGCCTTGGCTTTGCGCTTCACCGAGATCTTCTTTTTAAATATAACAACTCCAAGCGGCGGCAATGTGATAAAAAGAGAAAACGGCTGTCCGAACCATCCCTGGCTCTGAGCCGTACGTTCACCACAATTCCCCTTACCACTGCCGCAATACTCAAGTGCGTCGGTATTCAGCACCTCTTTCCACACTCCGTCAAGCGGGACGCCCACCCTATAATTTTCACGCACGACGGGCTGGAAATTGCAGGCGATCATAAAAACATCTGGCGTGGTCCTCCCTTTCCGGATAAAAGTAAGCACGCTTCTCTCTCTGTCGTTACAATCAAGCCACTGAAAACCTTCGTTTGAAAAATCCAACTCATAAAGCGCTTTCTCTTTTTTGTATAGCACGTTAAGTTCTCTGACCAAACGTTGTATTCCTTTATGATTGGGATACTCCAGAAGGTTCCAGTCCAAACTACCTTCATGCTTCCATTCGACCCGCTGCGCCAGTTCCCCGCCCATAAATATCAGTTTTTTACCGGGATGCATGTACATGAATGCGAATAAAAGCCTTAAATTTGCGAACTTCTGCCAATCATCGCCTGGCATTTTCTCAAGAAGAGACCTTTTACAATGAACTACCTCATCGTGGGAAAGTGGCAGCATAAAATTCTCGGTGAACGCGTACCATATGCTAAAAGTGAGCTTATTATGAAAATTTTTTCTTGTGTTCGGATGTTTCTGAAAATAAGAAAGGCTATCGTTCATCCACCCCATGTCCCATTTCATCCCGAATCCCAACCCGCCGGAAAATACCGGACGCGATACCATCGGCCATGAAGTGGCTTCCTCGGCTATCATCTGAACGCTCGGGAAACGCTTATATATAGTCTCATTCAGCTTTTTAAGGAACGCTATCGCGTCCAAATTCTCTCTACCGCCATATTGATTGGGTATCCACTGCCCCGGTTTACGCTGATAATCCAGGTACAGCATCGAAGATACCGCGTCGACCCTCATTCCGTCTATATGGAATTCCTCGAACCAGAAGACAGCGCTGGACATAAGAAAACTGCACACTTCTTTTCTCCCATAATTAAATACACAACTTTTCCATTCAGGGTTAAATCCTCTCCGAGGATCGGGATGTTCATAAAGCGCCGTCCCGTCGAAATACGCTAATCCATGCCCGTCGGACGGGAAATGCGACGGCACCCAGTCCAGTATTACACCGATCCCGTTCTGGTGGAACATGTCTATCAAATACATCAGGTCCTGCGGGGTACCGTAACGGCATGTGGCCGCGAAATAACCCACTACCTGATATCCCCAAGAACCATAGAACGGATGTGCCATCACCGGCATGAACTCTACATGGGTAAAACCCATGCTTTTTACGTACTCGACAAGTTTGCAGGCCATTTCCCTGTAACTTAGAAAACGATTACTCTCTCCGGCTACGCGCTGCCATGATCCAAGATGCACTTCATAAACTGATATCGGCGAAGCGAGCGAATTCCGACGTTTTCGGGTCCGCATCCAGTTTTTATCGTCCCACTGATAATCGAGATCCCATACATACGTACCGGCATTCGTGGCGTTCTCCCAGTAATGCGCGAAAGGATCGCCTTTATCGCCCTTGTGATTATTATTTTTAGAAACGATGTGATATTTGTAAAGTGTGCCGTGATCCACTCCCGGGATAAAAACTTCCCATATCCCGGACTCTTCAGCCAAATGATGCGCGTCCTTGTTCCAGCCGTTGAACGCACCTATAACCGATACCGACCGAGCGTTAGGCGCCCAGACCGCGAAACGCGTTCCCTTCACGCCGTTCTCTTCGGTGATATGGGATCCGAGTTTCTGATGCAGACAACAGTGATCCCCTGACGCGAAAAGATATCTGTCGTATTCAGTGAAAATTCTGTCCATAAGAACCTGTTTTTATCAAAAATATTCGAAAGGTTCGCGAACTATACCGGCTAAATGCGTCTATCCTGGCCGTTTTGTGTTCCTCGCGATCATTCGTGTCATTTTTGATCTCCCGGCGTTCGACTCGCGCTGATGCATAATTTATTTCTATCTATTGCCTCGGATCGCTCCGGTACTCACCCGCCCCGGATAGCCCCATAAAGATCACGGCTGTGTCAAAGCATATGTTTTTTATATAAGAATACGCCGGATCATTCCAGCTCGGACCTGAACGGAAAAACAAAACAACCCGGAACTTTCATGACCTCGTTAGTGTCCGAATCGATACGGTAATGGTGCGTAAGACAGTACGGCATTTTATCCCAGATAAAATTGTATTTATCCGTTCCAAGAAGAAAATACAGCTCGACCCTTTTATGAAAAAAAGATTTTTTGAATTTTTTCACATTAAAACCGGACTCCCAAAAGACCTTAAGCATCGACGACAATCCATTCCAGTTGAGGAATGACAACATAAGGAAAATATATCTGGGCAGAAAATAAAGGCATGCGAAAACCTGCCACAAGACCCTCATAAAAAAATTGTTGGAGAACTTTTTTCGCACCGACAGTATATTATCGGCGAGCGCGTTAGCGCGCCTTCCGAGTTCGTATATATTTTTATCCGAGTCTTTGACCAAAAGATCCACTATCGAATGATATTTCCCGTCCTTGTCCTTCCAGATAAGGCCCATTTGCCCGCAGAACGGGCTCGGAGCGGCTCCCATCCAGCTTTCAACATCAAGGAGCCTCATGTTCTTAAGCGGGTTCAAAAGCGCGTAAAACAGGCTTATAGATACCGTGGCAACCTTCACGCCCAAGCTTTTCCTTATGTACATTTCAACGCAGTCCCCGGTAAGACGTTCATCGGCAAGATTCTTTTTCTCGGTCACACGCCCGCAGAAAACCTCAGGCGATATCATCAGACGTTTCACTATATCTCCGTTATCCATCGCAAAATCTATCGCGGGATGGATATTATCAAGGTTCACGCCGCGCACGGCCGTGAAAGAAAGTATTATCCACGCTTTCCCGTTCTCCCTGATATTCTGCAGTGCTTTTCTAAGCGAATCGTACGCGACATAACTTCCGCGGATATTCTTGCACGCCTCCCTGTCCGTTCCGTCGAAAGCGAGATAAAATTTCTTTATACCGGCGTCATGTATACGTTTACTGAACTCTTTATTGGCCGTTGTTATGCAATTGGTGGCGATAAAGGCCCTCTTCATAAGACCGTTCTCTCTTAAACGATCAAGTATCCGGAAAAAATCCTTGTGGATGGTAGGTTCGCCGCCGATCAATATCACATGCGTATTTTTATCTTCCTTAGCGATAGTGTCCAATATGCGATTTACGTCCTCAAGCGGCATATCCTTCCCCTTGGCCGCGGCGTCGGCGTAACAAACCGGACACAACATATTGCATCTCGTGGTTATCTCTATGAACGCGAGCGGAGACTTCCTGCCCACATGTTCTTTGCATTTAAAAATGCCGTGTTTGCACTTTTCGCTGGAACATTTATTGGGATACATATGATCCAAAAGACTCATACGATCACGAAAAAGAGCTGGTTCGGAAGAAAGTTTATCAATTATCGTCCCGTGTTCCGGACATATTTTCTGGAGAAGCACGGCCCCATCCTTCTCTATGACTTTGCCCGGAATTATCTTATCACAAACTGGACACACCCCTCTAATCACTCTGTCAAACATGTTCCTCCGTTTTACCGTTATTCTGTGACAATCCTTTAAAATAACCTTCTTTGTTGTAAACCTCGGCGATATCCTTCATTATGACCTTTTTGAACTTTTCCCAGATGCAGAACGGTATGGATTTTACCGTATCCGTTTTAACGTCGATGTAGGCGAAACATGACGCGCATTTCTCCAAACGCTCGCTCTCTACAGTACAATCATCCTCGAACGGTAAAAGCAATATCTGCAGGATACTTTTTATTTCCGTATCCTCTTTCAATATTTTCTTCGGCGGCTTTCCTGTCGCGAAAAGAAAAATAAATCTCATAATTTTCCCAAAGCATTTTAACCCTTTAGCCCCAAAGACAGCGTTGAAATCCACGTTTTTCAAAAATATCCCGGCGAGTCCGATACCGATAAGTATTTTCCTGAAAGCGCTGACGGCCTTATCCGTATAATTCCCGACCTTTTTATCCAGCTCTCTAATATCCTTTACCAATCCCCAAAAACCGTATCGCAAATAGCTGGATATAGATAAATACTTTTTACCGTTAGATACAAGCAACGTAAAACTTTCGCAGTTCGGGTGAACCCCCAGAAACGGCATATGTTTAACCTTGAACACTTTGGCGAGATTTTTAAATTCCAGCGACCCGAGCGGCACGAATTCCGCCTTTCCGTCGGTGGCGTCGCGCACTATTTTCTCCACGTCTTCCTGAGTGGTTCGTTCCGGTTTATACTCAAGTCTCTCCTCCGACCACACATGCGTAAGCGGCATAAGGAACATGCCTCTCAATAACCCGGAATTTTTCTGGCAATATTCTAAAAATTGAGGCATATCCGCGCCGTTAAAATTTTTATCTATAACGGTCATCAAAACAACTTTTCCTTTTTTATGCTGCGAAATATTCTCAAGCGCCTTATATTTCAGATCAAGCGATCCCGGGAACGCCCTGAGTTTCTCGTACATTTCGCGTCTCAAACCGTCGAACGATATCAGCACCGAAGCGCCGCTGGCCATCATTTTGTCGCAATACGCCTTATCAGAAAGTTTCAAACCGTTCGTCACAAGCCTTACGGATAATCCATATGACCGCGCCAGTCTTATAACCTCGAATATATCATCACGCATCGTCGGCTCTCCGCCGAAAAGCTGGACCGACGGCGGGAATTCATATTTGGAATAATGTTCGAATATCCTTTTAAAGAAATCCATCCTTGGCTCGAACTCAAACCCCATGGACGGAACATTGGTTATACAGATCGGGCAGTTCATATTGCATCGATTCGTGGTCTCGATGAATATGATATTCGGCTGTTTATGCTCACACTCAAGGCAGTTCATCCCGCATCCAGGATAGTTCCTGTCCGACATGAAATCGCGTTTTTTTCGGTACGCGGCCGAATCGTTCGACAAAAGCTCGGAAGTGACACCGCAATCCGGACATTTTTTATCAAGATATTCCTTATTGCTATCTACACGATGCTCCGCGGGAACGACCTTTTTACATTTACTGCATATACTCGAATTCATCTTCATCTCCTTGAAAAGCCCTGAATGGGCATTCATAAAAACATTAAAATTATAGCAAAAGCCTCGTCAAAGACAACGAAAAACAGCTTACTCCTGCGCCTCGAACGGTTGATTCGTGACAAGAAGATATTTTCCCGACGAAGCCACTATCTCATAGGTTTTCCCTTTACGTATCTTCTCAAATTCTTTCGCATGTTTTTTCCTAACTATCGCCCATACCCTGCCATTGTCCGCTAGATAATTTTCAAGATCGTCATAGGTATGAACATCCGGGACATTAACTCTGTCGGTATAAAACGCCACGCCCCTTCGCCCGTCATTCTCACCGGCGATCAGCTCGTTTTCTTTCGCGTATTCTTTCGCTAGAGTCCCCAGAGATTTGGTGGACTCATATTCTCCAACGATCGGAGATACCATGTTCATGATCGGGATAAACAGGACTACGACCCCTCCCACAAGCGCGAAAAATCCCGCGCGCATATCTCCCCGAACAGCCTTGAAAAACGAATATATCATGAAGCAAAGCAACATGATCCCGTACCCTACCACCGGTACGGCCATGCTCGGATACTCTTCTTTTAAAACAAAAAAACCTACCGGTATACCTATCGCACCGGCCAAAACAAGGATCCCATAAGCCCATTTCATCGCCGGGGAACTCGTGTAATCGCGATCCCCTTCTATTATTTTTTCCCAAAACCGCCCAAGTATAAGCCCCATCGGAGCAAAAAGCGGGAAAATATACGTTACAAGTTTTGTGCTGGAAATCGAAAAAAATATGAATACCACAAGAAACCACGAAGTAAGGAATAATTTCCCACCTTCGAAAACAAAAAACGACCGGTCTCTTTTGTGCGAAAACCATAGGGCCGAAATAAAAAAAGACGTCCATGGCAATATCCCGAACAACACTACCGGAAAATAGTACAACGGGGATATCCCGCTTTTATGCTCCGGCGTCGTGAAACGGGTAATATTCTGAAAACCGAAAAATTCGGATATAAAAGACTCGCCATGCACATGTGTAGCCATAATATACCACGGTAAACATACAGCCAAAAAACCGGCTATTCCAAAAAATATCGGCACGAGTCTCAATCTCCGCCATCGATCGAGGGGAATAACATACAAGGCCATGACCATCCCCGGGATAAAAAGACCGATAGGCCCTTTAGTCAAAACCGCTAAAGCGGCGCATATCCCGCATAAAATATAATCGGATGTTTTCGATCCCCTAAACGCCCTGATAAAGAAAAACAAACAGTATAAAATAAAGACCGAAAGTGTCATATCGGTGACACACGCGCGTGAAAGAGCAAGATGCATAACGGAAATACTCATCACCAGCGCGGACAAAATACCAGCTACCGGGGAAAAAAGCACGCTGCCCAGCAGGTATACCCCCAAAAGACCGAGCCCCCCCATAACCGCCGACGGAAATCTCGCCGAAAATTCGCTCACACCGAATATCTTATAGCTTATTTCGATAAGCCAGTAATAAAGTATGGGTTTTTCAAACTGAGGTTTCCCGAATAAGGTCGGCGTGACCCATTCGTTAGCTTCGACCATTTCTTTTGCGGTCTGAGCATAAAATGGCTCGTCCGGATCGGTAAGAGGCATATCCCCTAGCCCGTACAGATACATGTACGATGAGAGCATGACAATCGACACCACATACAGCAGAGTTTTCTTCAAAAAAACACCCTCTCAATCTTTTCAAAAAAATAAGGGCAGAACAACGCGAAATGTTTATTTCAAAATATATTATATCGCCCCTTTTGTCCAGCATTTTATTCTATTTATTATTTTTATTTCTAATATTATAAGTTCCCATTATACTTAAGGTTATGGCATTGTCACTGCTAAGGAGATGACGATTACAATGCATTATGATGATTTCCAGCAAAAAGCGATCAATTATATAAACGAAGGGTTTTCCGTCATCGTTTCCGCCCCCACCGGAGCGGGCAAGACCGTTATCGCAGAACACGTTATAAACGACTGCCTCGCGAAAGATCTTAAAGCCATTTACACTGCCCCCATCAAAGCCCTGTCAAACCAGAAATTCAGGGATTTTCAGGAACATTTCGGAGACAAGATCGGCATATTAACCGGCGACGTCAGCATAAATCCTCTGGCGCCGATACTTATAATGACAACTGAGATCTTCCGAAATAAAATACTCGGCGAAGTCTCGAGCTTAGACGGATATTCGTGGATTATATTCGACGAGGTACATTACCTCGACAATTACGAACGCGGCACGGTCTGGGAAGAATCTATCATGTTCCTTCCGGAACACATGAAAATACTGGCGCTTTCGGCCACGATACCGAACATAAACGAACTTGTGGGATGGATAGAATCCGTACATAAAAAACCCGTCCGTATCGTCAAAGAAGACAACCGTCCGGTACCGCTCCATTTTATATTCCAACATGAGGACCGTATAATAAACAATATCCATGATCTCCGTTTTCCCAAACGGCGCCGGGGAGACAGACACAGAAAAAATTTCCGGGACAATTTCCGCACAAAACCGAACAAACTCGGCACGATGATCCGGGAGTTGGAAAACAATAAACGTCTACCTTGCATCTTTTTCGTTTTCGGACGAAGACGCTGTGAATACCTTGCCGAGGAACTACAAGGGGTCAGTTTCACTGCAGAACATGAAAAAAAAGAAATACTCCGGTTATATGATGATCTTTGCGAACGCTTCGACCTCAAGGACGAAAAGAGCGCGTCGGAAATGCGCCCCATCATCGAAAGAGGTATCGCCTACCATCATGCCGGCATGCTCCCCACCCTTAAAGAAGTAGTTGAGAGACTTTTCACAAGCAAACTGATAAAAATAATTTTCACCACCGAAACGTTTGCGCTCGGCATAAATATGCCGGCAAGGACCGTGGTATTCGACGAATTAAGAAAATTTTACGGTGACAGGTTCGCGAATCTCAAAACGCGCGACTTCTATCAGATGGCCGGACGCGCCGGACGCCGCGGCATAGACACGGAAGGATTCGTGTATTCCCGCATCAATCCGCTTGATGTCGACTATCCGGAACTTAAACGAATGATCTACGGCGAACCCGAGAAGGTATGTTCAAGGTTCAACGCATCATACGCTACGATACTGAACCTTTACGACAAACACAGCGAGAACCTTTACGACATATACCCGCGCTCCTTCCATTATTTTCAGGAAAGACAGAATTCTCACAAACGCGCGGTGGATTTTATGCGAAGGAAAGTGGAAATATTGAAAGATCTTTCCTACATTAAAAACGGGGCTTTGACCCAAAAAGGCCGTTTCGCCAGCAAGGTCTACGGTTATGAACTCGCTTTATCCGAACTTCACGAAGAAGGCATACTCGACCATCTCCCTGCCGTGGATCTCGGGATATTATTCATCGCGCTGATCTACGAGCCGAGAAAGAACATGGAGTCGCCTGAAATACCTAAAAACGCACACCGTCTGCGTCATATCACCGACGGTGTCATGGCAAGAATAAATAAAAGAGAACACAAATTATATCTTCCGCTCAGCAAAAACTACTATTATCATCTGACGACTCCCCTGGAGATGTGGATGATGAAAGAACCTTTCGAAGTGATACTGCGCCACACCCAGGCCGACGAAGGCGAAGTGATACGCACCTTCAGGATGAGCATACAGATATTCCGAGAAATACTTGAAACGAACATCTCACATGACTTCAAAGACAGGATACACAAAGCACTGCAGCTCATAAATCGGGATATTATCGATGCCGAGAAACAGTTGCGTGTCACATGATCGGGACTCGTCACATCGGATTTGATATAACATCCAAATAAGGTATACTTTCCAAGGATCACAAAAAAACAGGAGATCGACATGAAAAACCTGATATTTTCCGCGTTTATTTCTATGTTCATTCTATCGTGTTCCGGCTTTTTGCCCGCCCTTGCCGATCAGGAAATAGACGAAGAGATCGGCGACGATAAGACCGACAAAGATTATTATCAACAAGAAATGAACAAAAAGAACAAACAAACCAATATCACCCCGCGCGAGGAAGACGATATGGCCGAGGAAATAAGAACAAATGTGTGGAACGATAACGACGATCTCGCCGTAATGGATTCGGAGGATGACGGCGAAGGCCCGGCTCCGGCGCACATGATAAAATGAGAAACACGGCTAACAAACTGGGCATATGTATCATAGCTCTTCTTTTCGCGGCCATTATACTTTTAATAACCGATAACCGCACCGGGGATTACTGCGCCCGAAACATGCTTTTCGGAAAAGCCACATGGTACAAAGACGAATATGTCGCCGCCGGCAAAAAATACACCGAAGGTTATTATGCCGCAATGTGGGACGTGCCGCTCGGCACGAAAGTGCGAGTTACAAACATGAAGAACGGCAGAAGCGTGACTGTAGAGATCAACGACCGCGGCCCCAATAAAATGCTTGTGGCAAAAGGACGTGTCATAGATCTGGCCAGGCAGGCGTTCCTTGACCTTGGCGACAGCCTAGACGCAAAACCTTTAGATGTGAAGGTAGAGATATTGAAAACTAAATAAGTTGGGAGCTGGGAGTCGGGAGTTGGGAGTTGGGAGTTAGGAGGGTTCACCACCTACTCCAAGCTCCAAACTCAAAACTCCCGACTCCTAACTCCCAACTCCAAACTCAATCAATGAATTTCACTACGGTGTTCCGCCTCGGCGAGATAATCTTCTTCCTTCTCTTCCACTTCGCCCTCGAACTTTATGTGATACCGTTTACGTTCAAACTTTGAGAATATACTGTATACACAAGGAACAACAAACAACGTAAAAAGTGTCGACACAAGAACACCACCAATGACGGTGACCGCCATCGGTATACGCGTTTCGGCGCCGGGCCCCAACGCCATGGCCGGTGGTATCGAAGCCGCGATAGTCGCGAAAGACGTCATCAAGATCGGACGCAACCTGATCGGACAGGCCTTCAACAAAGACTCTCTCACATCAAGCCCCTTATCTCGCTGCTGGTTCGTAAAATCGACGAGCAATATCGAGTTCTTCTTAACGATACCCATAAGCAGTATTATACCGATAATACTGTAAATATTCAGCGATTGCCCAAAGGCCCAAAGAGCTATAAAAGCTCCGGATATACTGAACGGCAGGGCCATAAGAACCGAAAGCGGATGTACATAACTGTTGAACTGCGACGCCAGCACCATGTATGCCACAAGTATCCCGAGCCAGAAAGCGATAAGAAGACTGGCAAAAGACTCTTTGAAAGTTTCGCTGCTGCCCCCGAACACGGTGTAATATCTTTCCGGGAGAACTTCTTTCGCTATGCGTTCGGCTTCTTTAATAGCGTCCGTCTGAGATTTACCCGGCGCGACGTTAGCGAATATCGTTATCGCACGCTCACGGTTACGCCTGGTTATCGTAAGCGGCGTATTCTTTTTCTCTATCCTCACCACATTCTTAAGCTGGACCATTTCTCCCCTGTTGTTCCACACCCAAAGCCTATCCATATCTTCCGCGGTCGTACGCTGCGACGGGTTAAGACGTATCCTGATATCATACCGCCGGCCATCTTTAGTATATTTCGCTATTCTTTCCCCGCCTATCAGAGCGTTGACCGTGCTTCCTATCTCGGATACAACAACCCCGCGCTTATCGGCTTCCTGACGGTTCGGGAACACCCTGACCTCGGGGACTTCTTCCAGATAATCAGTATCGATATCTATCATCAGATTGCTCGCCGCCATACGTTTTCTGATCTCGGCCGAATACTGTGCGAGTTTTTCCCAATCCGGGCCCCTGACTGAAAACTCCACCGGAAAACCTCTCTGTGCCGAGAAACCGGAAAGCGAAAGGTCCTGCATCATGACCTTGACGTCCGGGATCTTGTTCAGCTCAGTTCTGAAATATGTCATCAGCTCGTTCTGCGACCTCGGCTTTTTGTTTGGAGCGATCACGGGCCGGTCTTTCGGATCTTTGAAATTTATGAATATGGACCCCGAATTCACCTCGCCACCCGTAAACCCGCCTATCGCGGCGAAATACCCGTCGACTTCCGGCACTTCCATTATTTTAGCCTCTATCATTTTGAATTTCGAGTCAGTAAAAGTTATAGATGAACCTACCGGCGTTTGCGCGCGGCATAACAGCATGCTCTGATCCTGAGAAGGAACGAACTCCTTTCTGAGAGTCTTAAGGAACATGAGCGACGTGAAAAAGAATATCAACGCCACGAATATAACAAGTTTTTTTCTGTTCAGGACTTTAGTCAAAAGAATTGCGTATATTTTGGCCAGCGATTTAAACCCGCCGTCCACTATCCTTCCCAAAAATGTAGTCCTTTTCTTAACCTCAAGAAACTGCGAACACCGCATCGGCGTAAGCGTAAGCGCCTCAAGAAGTGATAGCCCTACGGCCACCGATATCGTTATACCGAACTGACAGAAAAATTTTCCCACGATACCGGACATAAAAGCGACCGGCATAAAAATTGCGATCAGCGCTATCGTGGCCGCCAACGCCGCGAACGTTATCTGCCGTGCGCCGCGCCGCGCGCCTTCTATCTTGTCGTAACCACGCTCACGGTATCTTACAATATTCTCAAGCACCATGATCGCGTCGTCGACAACTATACCCACGGCAAGGGACAAGCCTAATACCGTGAAAGTGTTCATCGTATACCCAAGAAAATATATCACGATAAACGTACCTAATATCGACGTCGGGATAGCGAGTAAAATATTTATAGTAGCGGTCCAAGACCCGAGGAACAACCAGCACACAAGCGATGTGACGATTGCGGATAAAAGCAATGTGAAATTCAGCTCATTTATGGATTCTTCGCTGAACTTTGATCTATTGAACCTGACCTCCACATTTATATCTTTCGGCAGAAATTTTTGCACCGTTTTGAGTTTTTTCAGCACTTTTCGCGCTACTTCGATCTCGTTACATCCCCGCTGTTTGCGTATACCGAGGCCTATTGTCGGTTTGCCCGAAGACCTCGCGATCTTTCTAATGTCGGCGAGATTATCCTCAACCGTGGCGAGCTGTTTAAGATATATCGGTTTAAAAACGGGCTGACTTCCGCGTGTCGGCACTATTATCTCCCCGAACTCCTCCACGGTCGACGCCTCTCCCATCATCCTGACGTTGTATTCCTTTTTATCGGTCTCGATCCTGCCTGCCGGCAGTTCCTCGTGGCCGGACTGAACGGCGGTAATAACATCCGATACCGTAAGCTGATAATCCTCCAACTTATCGGCGTCCACCCATATCCTCAGGTTCCTGTCGATATATCCGCCAAGAAAAATATCACCCACACCGCTTATGCTGGCGAATTGCCCTTTCAGATGATTCTGCACATATGTGGCGATATCCCTTAAAGAACGGGTCTCGGAAGTGACTGCCAGCCATATTATCGGATGGTCGTCGGGATTGATCTTCATCACTATCGGCGGATCCAGATCTTTCGGCAATGTCCTCTTGGCCTGGTCCAGTTTATTCTGAATATCCTGAACGGCAAGATCTATGTCGCGGTCCAGATCAAATTCAACGGAAACATTGGCAGTGCCCTGACGCACGGAAGAGGATATTTCTTTTACCCCCTGTATGCTCATAAGAGCGTCTTCCACGATATCCACAACGTCGGTCTCCATTACTTCGGGAGCCGCGCCTTCCCACGTCAGCGTTATCGCGGCCACGGGAAAATCAACGTCCGGCAACTGGCTCACACCTATACTTTTGAAACTTACTATACCGAATATCATAAGCGCGGCCATAAGCATCCACGCGAAGACCGGGTTTTTAATGGAAAAATCAGATAATGTCATTCAAGCTCTCCTTTACATTGTCGCCTACCGATACACGCAACTGCCAATACAGACGTTTCGCCTCATAAAGCGCGTGTATGTAGTTCCTTTCCGCGTCACGCAGAAGTTGTATCGCCGTCAGAACCTCAAGATTGCTGACAAGGCTCAGTTCATAATCTTTTTTCTGAAGCATAAAATTCTCGCGCGCCGCGTCCAACGCGTTCTTAAGTTCACGCGCAACCGTTATAGCCGTATTCAAACTGGTATACGATTCTCTGATATCATACGGGGCATGACGTTTTGTCCTTTGATACGTAAGCTCGCTCTCATGCGCCTGAAGCCTGGCTTCTTTAGATTTTCCTATAACTTCGGTACCTTCGAATATCGGCACTTTAACCGCAAGCATAACGTCCCAGTCTATTCCTTTATATGAACCCGATCGGTTGGTATACGCGTTCGAATCAAGACTTACCGTAGGGAGAAAATCGCTTTCCACTACGACGATATTTTTCTTAGAAAGTTCCCAGGCATATTTCGCCGCCTTGATATCCGGGCGCTGCTCCGATTTCGCCACATAAAATTCCTCGGGCTGCAAATTATACGGAAGGCTATAGACGTCATCCAGCTCACCAACTGGACCTCCGACCAAAAACTCCAGGAGTTGTCTCGCCACCACTTCCTGGTTTTTGACATTCTCTATCAAAGCTATCGTGTTATACAACTGCACCTTCGCGTTCACGACTTCACTGGTACGAGACCTGCCAAGTTTTTCCCTCGCCTCAAGCTCTTCAATACGTGAGATCAGCGCCTTCTTCACCCTGTATAAAGCTTTCAGATCGTCCCTTTTCTCAAGTAAAAGATAGAAAGAGTTGGAGACATCTACAAATAAAAGCTGTTCCGCGCGTATCTTTTCCTGTATACGCTGATCCTTTTCATATGTGCTTCCCTGTATAGCGGCGAACGCCTTGAATCCGCTGAACAGCGTTTCGGTCATATTAAAAGCTCGTCCCGAACTTTTTGGCTGAAAAGAACTTCCGTTCGTTTTACAGCTCGCGTCCTGCTGAAAATCGTCTGAAAGGTAGGATACATGCGGCAGCATGATGGAAAGCGCCTGAAGAAAATGAGCTTCTGTCACTTTTATCATGTCCTCGTTTATTGCGATAGTCTCACTCTGGACCAGCGCTTTCGCGTAACAATCCGCTAAAGTAAATGCGCCGTCCGTCGGTTTAGCGTTATCCACCGCATCGTATATCAATTCGCCGTTATCGTCTTCCTTAAGCGCCTTGTTCGCCGGATCATTCTTTACGGACGGATCCGCGGCCTGGCCCCCGGCATACGCCGGTGCCATATCTGTAAACGTAAAACAAACCAACAACATCCATACGAATAATTTTAAAAATTTATTTTTCATCTTTTTTGCCTTTATTTTTTTTATCAAGTTCTTCCTGTACACGCCGTAATATCCTTAAATAATCTTCTCGTTCCGCTCGGGACAATGTGCTGAACACCCTGGTAATAACATCTCGTTTTCTTTTTAAAATATACTTTACCGCTTCCTCGCCTTTTTTTGTAAGACTAATCTTTATGATCCTTCTGTCCCCCAGTTCGTTCCCCCGCGCTACATATCCGTCACGAACCAGCCTTTCCACTATTCCCGTTATCGCGGGGCTACTTATCGACATGTCCTTCGCCATATCCGACATCTTAAGCTCTCCGTGTTTCTCAAGAAGCCCAAGCACAACTGACTGGGGGAAAGTCATCTTTGCCCGAAAGATCTCTTTGTGCTGCTGTTTTAAGAACTCACGCGATACGACCTGCATAATATTTACTACTTCTTCAGCAAAATCGGATATCTCGGATCTTACCACGCGCACCTCCAAATATAGTTAACATAGTTAACATTTAATGCCGTTTAATATATCAAACGGCCGACGTATTGTCAAGAACGGCCTCAACAATTCAACGGTCACAACTAATTGATATAATCTTTCTGCATAGCTACGGTGGGCATGTATGCGATCTCCCGTTCGGTTGACTTGGCGAAACGAGAAGGTATGCCCGCAGACGATCTGCTTGTCGGAGAAGTTTGTGTTCTTTCTTCCGTGGGCGCTCGAAATCCCCGGCGAGGATTTCTTCGCTCAGCGTTCGGCCTCGCTCTCCGGCTTCGCTAAAGAAATCATCCCCTAATGCTTTTCGAGTCCGCCGTAGCTGTGTGAGCTTTTGATATAAGAGCGAAGGAGGAATCGGGGATCCATGAAATTAAAATAAATGAGTTGCTCAGCCGGATCCATGCCCGCTCGGCCTCTCGATGCCACGTCCGAAAGAACACAAACTTCTCCGGGAAATCGTATCCACTCCAGAACTTCTCGTTTCGCCAGGCAGCACAAGATCGCGATCTTTCAATTATGCTTCCACCATGCGCATTGAATTGAGGTATACTGTACATATAAACAAGGAGCCGCTAATGGAAAACTCTGTGCGATCGATATACATACACGTCCCTTTCTGCACCGATAAATGCGACTACTGCGCCTTTTATTCTGTCCCCGGAGCGCATAACGACACAATCTGGTTCTATCTGGGCGCCCTCGAGGAGGAGCTGCGAAAACGGACATCCGCACTTGGTCAACCAAACACTATTTTTATCGGCGGTGGTAACCCTTTATCCCTCCCGGACAAAGAATTCGACATATTGCTATCGATGGTTGTAAAATATCTTACGCCCGGAGCAAAAACTGAATTCACGGTAGAAGCCAATCCTGAATCTATATCGAAAATTAAAACTGCGATACTAGCCTCTCATCCCGTCACGCGGATAAGCATGGGGGTACAATCATTCGATAAAAATATCCGGGGGATCTTGGGACGAAAAGGCGCGCTTACGCGTTTAGATAAAAAATTCTCCGGCTTAGTCTCTGCCGGTATCAAAGAACTGAATATCGACCTTATCTACGGCATACCCGGACAAACATTAGCACAATGGGAAGAGGATCTTTCGAAAGCGGCGGCTATGCCTATCACCCATCTTTCCGCTTACAACCTTACCATCGAAAAGCTGTCGCCGATATCTAAACGTATACGCGAACATGATATTAACGATATCCAATCGACCAAGATGTGGAAAATGGCCGAAGCCATACTTGCCCGGAAAAACGGGATAAAAAGATACGAAATATCAAATTACGCGAAAAAAGGCCATGAATGCAGGCATAATCTGGACTTTTGGCACGGCTGTGATTACATCGGTTTTGGCCCGGCGGCCGTCTCATCCATCGGCACCAACCGGAGCATTAATCCATCCGACATAAAAAAATGGGCGCGTGGAAAAAACATACGAACTGAAAAATTAACCCCGGAACAAAAAGCACGCGAGATACTCATCCTCGGATTAAGAACCGTAACCGGCGCGGACATGGACGACATTGCAAAAACGACCGGGATAAACATTATGTCTGTTTGCCGGAAGACCTTGGGGAAATTATCCCAAAACGGCCTTCTCCGGATAAAAAATGAACGGGCGATACCTACAAAACGCGGATTACTACTGGCGGACACGGTAGCGGTGGAACTTATTTAATACTTTTTCCTTTTATGCCATACAGTCTCTATCGTTTCTTTATGGCAATCTTTGAATGAAAAAGTCACATTCCCGTCCTTATCAAAAAAACGTTCGGCGTCTTCCATCGGAAGCCCGAGCATATCTATCGGTTTATCGCGCCTTATATCGGCAAGATCTTCCCTTACCTCTTCGGCAAACCTTCTGAGTTCCCTCGCCGGCTTCGCGAATACAAGATGCGTATCACGGTATTTTTTCGCGAGTTTAACAGCCTTATCCGGCGAGATCTTACCGCATTCAGCCCAAAAAACCGGCCTTCGGCTATCATCTAATTTTACGAGGTCAGGGCGATACTTATCATCGACATCGACGTCCACAAGAAGCTGTCCGAACTCCGGCGTATATAAGGCGTAAACCATCGCCTTTTGAATAATATGTTCGTCCGTTTCTGATTCCGTCTTATAAAAAATAACGTTATGTCCCCCTATTCGGAGATTATATCGTCTGGCCAGATACGGCCCTCTTGACCGCGTAGCGGGATTATTCATGTTCACTCCTTGATTTAGATTATATCACACATAGCCCTTCCTATGATATTATGGATTGGGGTTAAAATTTTATGCACAACAACAAAACAAAGATCCTATTCCGCTGGTCCGGGAAAAATATGTACACGCTGGCCGTACTTATCGGCCTTCTCGATGACGCTCTTTCCGAAGAAAAATTCCACATCGGCACGATAGAGGATCTTAATGATATCGGCGAACACCTTAAAGACGGCTCGCGCGTGGTCATCGCCTATTCTTTCTCGACGCCGGAAAAGGATATCGTCAAAAAAGAGATCGCTGATATCCGCACAGCCTACGGTAAAAAGGTTACTCTTATAGCCGGCGGCCCCCATGCTACCGCACGTACCGACGAAACATTGTCTTTTGGGTTCGATACAGTTTTCACCGGGGAAAGCGAAGTATCGTTACCGGATTTTCTTATGAAATTCAACGATGACCCTTCTTATGCCAGGCCGATCGTCCCGCCTCTTCCTATGAATAACTTCGACGATTACCCACCGTTCGCATATAAACGGGATTTTTTCGCTCCGGTCGAGATAAGGCGAGGTTGCCTCATCGGCTGCAAATTCTGCCAGACTTCAAAGATATTTCCATGTATACGCGAAAGAAGCGTATCGTACGTCAAAAAATACATGGAATATATAAAGACCTCTAAACGATATAACGCGTTCTTCCTGACACCTGACGCGCTATCCTACGGCTCAAAGAACGGCAAGATAGATCCGTCAGGCCTCGAACGTTTTCTCTCCGGCGTCAGATCGACGCGGGTTAACATCCACCTTGGCAATTTCCCGTCCGAAATATCACCAAGATCCCTCGCGCAAAACCCGGAATGCGCCGATATACTTAAAAAATACGTCAGCAACACAAAGATCATAGTCGGCGGACAATCTGGTAGCGATAAGGTATTGCGTTCAATGGGACGCGGACATTCAAGCGACGACATCTCTTCCGCCGTAAAACATCTGACAAGGACTGGTTTCACCCCGATAGTGGATATCCTCTTTGGCACGCCGGGCGAAACACGGCATGACAGAAATACTACGATCAAATTCATGAATGAACTTTATGAAAAATATCATTCGACGTTCAACATCCATTATTTCACGCCTCTACCGGGAACAGATTTCGAACACGACCTTTGCGAAAAGATAGAATCAGATATCCTGAACGACATATCTTCTTTGATACGCCACGGCATAGCGCATCAGTATGCATAGATAACCTGAGAAAGTTTGGAGTTAGGAGCTGGGAGTTTTGAGTTGGGAGTTGAAGGGTGGGAGTCGGCAGAGAGCAAGGTTACATTTAACCCTCCCAACTCCAGACTCCCAACTCCAAACTTACTCACCGATTATTTTTTGACATTTTCAAGAATGCACACCATAAGGTATAACGCTACGGAACAAAAAAGACCCTTCGCAAGAAAATACCACGCGGCGAAATCATTTTCGAATCCGCCTTCAAAGACCTTATTGCCCAAAAGAAAAGAATAAACACATATGACCATTACGATAAATGCGACTATACAGACCGATATTTTCAGATTTCTCATCTTTTTCATTTTTGCCTCCGTGTCTTATAAATATTTTCCCATTTTTTCTTTTTCCACCCATACGGCTTTGCAAACGCAGGGCTGGTTGACGGTAAAACCGTTATTTGTTTTACAAATTGCCCAAAATTTCTGCTAAACACTTGAAATGCCATGTTCCCGTTACAATATACTCTTTCTATTTTAGGATAAATTCTGAAAAATGCCACAAAATCATTCATCTCCGGAGTTTTGATCGCGGAATCGGACGCACCGGGCCTTATCCCGCTTTCATACACGTCCCATAACGCTATTCGTTTTTTTAAAAGAAGAGCCGTGCGTTCTTTGTACGGATACGCGCTATCCCCTCCGAGAATATCCATCATGATGGGCCAGAATTTATTATTCGAATGCCCGTAGTACTCGTATTTTATCAGGGAATCGGGCCCGGGCAGGGTACCGACTATAAGAACCCTACACCTATTATTGACTATCGGGGGGAAACCTTTTATGCGCGGCGATTTCGTGTTCATAACTATAGTTTTTTACCGGCATCTTGCCCGTCATGAACCGTTTTCAGTTTGATAGTGAATAAAAACTCGCTGCCGGAACCGACCTTAGAGGTAACCGTTATATCCCCACCCATAAGCCGTATAAGAGTTTTTGTTATGTACAGCCCCAGCCCCATACCCTTCCGGATTCTCCCGCCCTCAAACTCGTGAAACCTCGAAAAAGGCTCGAATATCCTGTCGATCTTATCTTTAGGAATACCAAACCCGGTATCCTTAACCGAAACCATCACAAGTCTATTTTTTTCACCCTTCTCAGGCGAAGCTATCCTTACCGCGACCTTAACCTTACCCTTATCTGTATATTTTACGGCATTCGTCAACAGATTAACAAAAATCTGTTTTAATCTTACATGATCCCCGATAAAGCGCCTGCTATCGGAAACGACATCGTATTCTATCTTTAGATCCCTATCCCCTATTTCATGTTTGGCCACATCCACCACATAATCCATCAACTCATAAATATCGAATTCCGCGGGTTGCAGCAGGACCTTTCCGGATTCTACCCTGGAAATATCAAGGATATCATTTACAAGAGCAAGCAGGTTCTGCCCGCTTTCATGCATGATCTTAAGCTGTCTGCGGAATTTCGCGTCGGTGATCTGTCTTTGCAGGATAGACGTAAAACCCAGCATAGCGTTCAGCGGCGTACGTATATCATGAGAAAGATTGGTAAGAAATTCCGTTTTAGCCTTGTTGGCTGTTTCGGCCTTTTCTTTTTCGTTTCTAAGAACTTCCTCAACTTTTTTCCTTTCCGCGATATCCCGAACAGATGCTATTATTCTCATATGGCCGTTCAACTTACAGGCCCTGAGGCCTACTTCAACCCACATTAATTCGCCGGAATTTTTTTTGGATCTCCACTCGAAAACCTGTGATCCTTCTGAAACGGCGCTCTTTATCTTTTCTTTAGCGACCTCAATCGTATACGGCGGATATCCCGCACTACCGGGGGAAATATTATTCCGAGTGATCTCATCGCGGCTTGCCCCAAACATCCTACACGCTTGCTCATTCGCATCCAAGATATTCCCGTCCTCATCATGTATGAACATCGCATCGCTTGTGGAATTAAATATCTCCTTGTAGTTCTGCTCGCTCCACCGCAATTCTTCCTCAATCTTGGCTTTCGTTTTTATTTCTTTCTCAAGCCGCAGGGATTCTTCCTTACTTTTTAGGTTCATATATCCCAAATCCGCTACTATATGCGCCAACTCGCCCAGAAATGCCGTTACGCGTTTCAGCCGATCCACATCAACCACCGGGATATCCTTAAGCGCCGCAAGATATTTTTGTTCGTCGGCACCGAACTCTTTGGCCTGTCTTTTAAAACGATCCATATCGGGTGTCCTAAGAAGAATCTGCCCTGTAGCAAGACTGGCTATATGTTTTCCGTTTATGATTATAGGTACCGCGCAATCGACAAGCCCATTGTCACATTCTTCGATCACGAGCTGATCCGGCGTAGATAGGTTATCAAGAAGACGCGCGTTACTTTTCGCGCAATTATCCAGAGAACGCTGAGAGGCTCTATGAAATTTGGTACAGATATCGCGCCAGCCGGTGGCGATAAGGATATTTTTTCCGGGGTGGTCGAGAAAGCCTATCGTAAAACCGGTAGCGTCCGTGAACTTCTGAAAAACAATACGAAGGCGATCAATATCGACCAGATCGCTTATAGAGTATAAGCCGTCGACAAGATGTTCTTTAGATGTTTTATCGGTCATGGACGTTTTCCCCCTGTTGATATTCTACCGGTGAATAATCTCATAATAAACATACCCGATTTCGCGAAAAGAACAAGTTTCTCCAAATAATTCCAAAATGCGCGTCCGCGTTTCACAGATCCTATCGTCTTAACACATCGCAGGGCAGGGAACATATTACGCGCATACCGCAGGAGATTGTGTTCTTTCTACCGGGGACGCTCGAAATCCCCTGCGAGGATTTCTTCGCTCAGCGTTCGGCCTCGCTCTCTCCGCTAACGCGGAGATCCGTGCCCGCTCGGCCTCTCGATGCCCCGTACGAAAGAACACAATCTCCTGTAAATTCTATATGCCAGGCTCGGACACCGTATCCCGTTCTCCAACGCAATCCACCACTGTCATCCCCGAATGCTTCTATCGGGGATCCATACTATGAAAATAACGCCTAGGATGGGAATCCTGCGTGCTTCACGTTTTGCCTTTTCATTTCTGATCTCCCGGCGTTTGACTCGCGCTGATGCGTAAATTATTTTTAATCGGA
>Ga0116171_10000673_pt1 | contig 35916 bp, 21 predicted proteins | sample AD_JPNHW2_MetaG_FD_89798 | JGI IMG/M metagenome (GOLD analysis project Ga0116171, IMG submission 89798) | Active sludge microbial communities of municipal wastewater-treating anaerobic digesters from Japan - AD_JPNHW2_MetaG | ecosystem: Engineered > Bioreactor > Anaerobic > Digestate | place... | reverse complement strand
GTGGGTATCTTCCATGGCGTCTATCCTCTTGGAATGAGAGACATGGGCGAAGCGATGCTTTACGCCAAGGTGTATCTCTACGCGATCTATGGAGTGAGCAATCCGACTCAGTATTCGAACTTCTCGCAGTTCTGCAACCTTATCGGTGATCCTACCGCGAGCGTGTATGTCAGTCAGCCGAATACCTTTACGGTGACTGCTCCCACAACGATGCCTGCCGGTTCTTCCAGTATGGAAGTGACGGTTCGGAATTCAAGCAACCAGGTCGTACCTGGAGCTTCCGTGACGTTGACAGATGCTTCCTCACTGCAGGTCAAAGGATTCACCAATGAACTGGGTAAGGTCTATCTTACCTACGGCTCGGCTCAGACAGCGACCATGACCCTGACGGTGAGTAAGGATGATTTCATCCCTTCAGTCAGTAGCATCAGCCTGACCAGCACCGGTAGTTTAGTCTTGAGTTCAAAGGTTATCGATGACAATAGCACCGGCAGTTCAGTCGGCAATAACGATGGTAACGTTGATGGCAGTGAGACGATTGAGCTTACTACTACTCTGCGTAACACGGGAAGCAGCTCAGTTTCCGTCAGCGGTACGGCGTCTTGCAATGATCCTTATGTGAGCGTGACGTCCGGCGCGGTCAGCTATGGAACGATCACCGCCGGTGGTACGGCGAGCAATAGCAGCCCGATCGTTTTCCACGTGGCAGCCAGTTGCCCTGACAATCGGGTGATTTCCATCAATCTCACCTTAACCGGTGGTGTAGTGATACCCATTCCCATAACGGTCAGAAACGGCGATTTGAGCATTCAATCTATAACCTTTGTCGGCGCTTCGGGAAATGTGATCAATCCCGGTATGACATTTCCCATGACCATAAGTTTGAAGAATAATGGCGGTTATGACCTGACTGGAATGACTGCTACTCTGCGTTCTTCAGACATATATTTCGAAGTCACTGATTCCCTCGGAATTTATAATAACATCGTTCAGAACAATACCGTCACCAATTCGACTGATACCTTTACTGTTTACGCGAGAGGTGTCTGTGTCGATGGTATGGTTATTCCTTTGCAGTTGATATTGTCCAATCCCTCAGGCTTCAGCCAGACATTGTATCTTAGCGTGACTATCGGTACGACCACTGTGACTGATCCTCTGGGTCAGGATGCTTATGGCTATTTCATTTATGATGAAGGCGATACCAATTATGATCAGTGCCCGACATACGAATGGAACTGTATAGCTCCCGGTGAAGGCGGTAGCGGCACTATTCTTAGTTTGACCGATCCGGGTGCACCTCTTGATGAAGGAGACCAGGTCGGAGCAGTATCGATCCAGACAGTGACTCTGCCTTTCGAATTCTCATTCTATGGAATTGATTATACGCAAGCTTCAATATCCTCGAACGGATTCATAGCTTTCGGTCAGACGTCTGATTCGGATTGGCGCAACTGGCGTCTTCCCGGAGCAGGTGGACCTAACCCTATGATCGCAGCGTTCTGGGATGACCTGGACATCGTGACCGGTGGTGGCGTTTATACCTATTACAATTCTGCCATGCATTACTACGTGGTGGAATGGTACAATCTAGCCTCAGGTTATGATAGCACAACGAATGAGACATTCCAGGCGATCCTGTATGATCCCTCCTGGTATCCGACTCAGACCGGAGATGGTCAGATCAAACTTCAGTATAAAACCTTCCATAATATCGATATTGGTAATGGAGATTCATATCCTCATGGTAATTACAGTACGATCGGTATCAAGAATCATACCGGTACGGATGGCTTGGAATATACATTCAATAATACATATCCCACAGCCGCGGCTACACTTTCCAATGAATCCGCTCTCTTTATCACAACCCGGAGCATCCTCGCGGATACGCCTTTCCTGGCTATAGATCAGGCTCAGCTCTATGATGAGAATGAGAACGGACAGATCGAACCCGGCGAATTGGCTGATATAGCTCTCACCATCGGTAATCGTGGATTGCAAGACGCTACGAACGTTTCCGCGGTCATAAGCTGTTCAGATCCATACGTTCAGATATCCTCAAACAGCTCTACCTTCGGAACCGTTGCCGCGCAGCAGAATGCCATATCTCAGACTTATTACGCAATAATGGTTGAATCAAACTGCCCCGCAGACCATGTTCTGCATTTTACAGTAGCTATTACCGGAACGCAGGGAACCTGGCAGGATGATTTTACTCTGACGGTCAGAACGCCTAAGCTGGAACTGGGTATGGTTTCTGTCGTGGAAACAACGGGCAACTTCAACGGTATCCTCGATCCCGGTGAAACGGCATTCATAGCGGTACCACTGCATAATACCGGATTAGTACCTTCACCGGCAGGTTCAGCAACTATGACTTGCTCGACCACGGGAATCACGATCAATACCGGTACGGTGACCTTCGATCAGATACCTGCCTCGAGTTATACAGTTCTGAATTTCAATCTTACCGTATCATCGAGCGTCACGATAGGATCGACTCTATCATTGATCCTGAATGCAACCGCGGGCACATTTAGCACGAATAGAACAGAAACACTTGCGGTAGGCATCATTCAGGAGACCTTTGAGACAGGCGATTTTAACTCCTATCCCTGGGTCGCGGGTGGTAACCTGCCCTGGACTATAGATGCGACTAATGCTTACGCTGGGAACTACTCAGCCAAGAGCGGTATGATCAATCACAGTCAGAGCTCTGTGCTTCAGACAACACGTATCCTCACGACGGGCGGAACTCTTACTTTCTGGTACAAGGTTTCCTCCGAATCAGGATATGACTATTTGAAGTTCTACGTCGATGGAGTTCAGCAAAGTCAATTTGCCGGAACGGTTGGCTGGACTCAAGCAACTCATACTCTCGCTGCTGGAACCAGAGTGCTGAAATGGGAATATATGAAAGACGTATCCGTCAGTAGCGGATCTGACTGTGCCTGGATCGACAATATCGTCTTCCCGGCTTCAACTGGTCCTAGCCTTTTCAATCCTCCAACAGGATTGACCGCTACTGCCGGGAATTACAATGTGACTCTTTCCTGGAGTGCTCCGATCTCCGGAACACCCACTGGATATAAGATATTCCGTAATTCAGCCCTACTCACAACTGTGACTGGATTAGCTTATTCCGATAACGCCGTGACCAATGGTACAACTTATACCTATTACCTCAAGGCTGTGTACGCGGGTGGAGAATCTGATCCTACCTCTACAGTAAGCGCGACTCCGTTTGCCCCTGCTCCTGAGAACCTAACGGCAACATGCAGCAATCTGATCGTCACTCTGAACTGGCAAGCTCCTACAACAGGAACGCCGGCCAACTACAGAGTGTACCGCAACAGCGTCTATCTGGCTACTACCACTAATATGACATATACAGACCTCGCTGTCAGTAATGGTACCACGTATAACTATTATGTCACAGCCACATACACAAGTCCTGTCTCAGAATCAGCCGGATCCAACACCGTCAGCGTCACGCCGGATGCCATCGCTCCCACAAACCTTACTGCTTTGGAAGGTAACGCGTACGTGGATCTTGCCTGGAATCCTGCTGGCGGACGTGTCATCAACGAACCGGTTTTTGCCTCGGGCAATTCTGCCAAAGAAGAGAAACCTCAGGTTATCTTCGGTTCTGATTCTCTATCCACACCGGATCGCTCGATAAGCGGATATCGCATCTATCGTAACGGTACTTCGATCGCCACGACGACCACTACCACCTATCATGATGCCGGTGTAACCAATAACGTTGCCTATACCTACTATGTGACAACTGTTTACACTAGCCCTGGTGGTGAATCGTCAGCTTCGAACAGCGTGACCGTTACCCCTTCCGTGGACGCTGATGTCTACGTGACAATCGGAACCGGTACCAGCACACAAACCTATCCCATGGACAGATATTACAACTACTCGAGCCATGAAGCGATCTATCTTGCCTCTGAGATCGGTCTGACGGGTGAGATCAAGACTCTGTCTTATTACAAAGGTTCAGGCTCTGATACCAACCCGATCGAGAATGTCAGCATCTATTTGAAGCACACGACGGAATCGACCCTTGCGACGGGGACGTATAGTCTCGACGGCTATACTCTCGTCTATAGTGGCTCATATGCGAATACTTCGACCACGGACTGGATGACAGCCACCCTGAGTCCCAGATTTACATATGATGGAACTTCAAACCTGCAGATATTGGTGCTAAAGGGATACCAGCAGTATATCACATCTGAATACCCGATGTGGAACTTCTCTTCGACAACCACTACAAGAGCAAGACAGCAGCGCAGTGATCAATCACAGCCTACATCGCTTGCTGCCTCAACCTATCTGCCCAATATCCGTTTCAGGATCGAACCGGCTACTATTCTGAATCCACCGGTCAATCTCACCGCGACCGCGTCAAACCGTACTGTTGCGCTGACCTGGAACGTTCCGTTGGCTGGAACTCCCCTTTCTTACAATCTGTATAAGGATGGAAGTCTTCTTACCAATACCACTCAGCTGTACTATTATGATATCAACGTGACAAATGGTACTCAATACAGCTATTATGCCACTTCGCTGTATGCTGAGGGTGAATCTAGTCAGTCGAATCTGGTTACCGCAACTCCTAATCCCCCCACATCAGCTGAATCATTCGTAATTCTTAATGGTACGATGGTGAGCACCGGAAACATGATCAGCCCGATCAACAGCTCGTTCAAGAGCGTTCATGGTCAGGCTGTCTATACAGCAGCGGAGCTCAATGCCGTGGGTATAACGGGACCTGTGCAGATCACACAAATTGGATTCTACATTAGTAGCTTACCTACTCTCGCTCTGCCAAACTTCATGATCAGGATGAAACACACGACCGCAACTAATGTTTCTACCTGGCAGACCGGGACTTTTACTACTGTGTACACTAGTGCATCCTATACTCCTGTCGAGGGTAGTTATCATATGTTAACTCTGACCACACCCTTTGACTGGAATGGAACGGACAACCTTGTCGTTGATACTGCGTTTGGTCTCCTCAGCGCAAACACAAATACCGGAACCATACAGTACACGACAACCACTAACGGTTATCGTTGGCTTGGGAATGATACCACAAACGTATCGAATACCTATTCAGGCGGGACTCTCGTGACCAGAAGACCCAATATCAAGCTTACGGTTGCGGTAAATACCGTTGGAGCTCAGATATCAACAAGTACAAACTCCATCGCCTTTACGTCTGTTGAGATCGGAACTACTCCTACACAGCAGTTTACGATCAACAACACCGGCGATAACGTCCTGGCTGGTTCGATATCAACTCCCAATGGATATACTATAGCCGAAGCAGGTAGAGACTTCTCCGGTTTCGGATCAGCGAATACCAGCACCATGAGCAGAAACACCTTGGTGTTTGATATTGCCGCAGGTTCTGCCAAAACATATAACCTGACTTTCGCTCCAACCGACGCTACAAGCTATAATGGAAATGTGGTGATCTCGTCCAATTCCACGACAAATCCCACGACCAATATCGCCGTCAGCGGAACAGGTATGTATGCCACTGTTGCAAGTCCGACTGTCACCGTAATATCCAGCGGAACATCAGTCACGCTGAACTGGGCTACAGTTCCCAACGCCACGCAGTATCGGGTCTATCGGGCACATGAGCCGAACGGAACATATTCCCTGATAGGAACGGTGACGACTCCGCAGTATGTTGATTCTTCGTTCTCGAGAGCCTTCTACTATGTAGTCGCGGTTCGATAGTTAATAACACACCAATAATATGCAAAGCCTCCGGTGACGGAGGCTTTTTTTTGCTATGTTTGAGCAGACTAGTACTATCTTCTAAGAGAATGAATCAGATTTTGATTGAATGAAAGTCGTTGATCAATAGAAAGAACTATTTGATATAGATGATTCTGCCGGTTTGGCGGTCGTAACCGACTTCTGTCTTGATCACATAGATCCCGGAGGTGACATACCTACCCAGATCATCTTTACCATCCCAGGTGATCGTGGTCTGTTCCTGGATTTTAGATTCTTCCTGCGTATGCCATACCACCTCACCTTTGAGGTTATAGATTGTTGCCTTCAGGGTCATCCCCAGGGGAACATCAAATCGCATACTGGTGCTGGAGCTAAAGGGATTGGGGGTGATCCGCAGGGTTAAGTCATTACTTAACGGTTTCTGAGATGTGACTGAGATCCATTGCGGTGACGTGCGCAGATCAAGCTGATTTCTGTAGAATTCAGGATAGTGGCTTGGCTTCTGTTCACGGCTGAATACAACCAGTTCTCTCGGTTTGAGCTCGATATCCCCGGGATAAGGTGCTTGCGTCCGTATTCCATAGAATTGTCCAGGTATGGTTCTGTATGACAACTTATAGTTCGAATACGAGCCAGTGAGGGGAGAGCTGCGATACACATAGAGGTGTGAACCATCGGACATGACGAAGTTGAATACTCCTGATCCGGTATTCTCTATGTAAGTGCGCAGTCCATCCAGGGCACGCTGCAACCCATACAGAACATCTCCCTGATAGGAAATGATGTAGTTCATGATATAATGAAACATTACTTCGCTATCGACCCAGCGCTGAGGATTCGTATCTCCGAAGTAGTTGCTGGGATGCCGGACGAACCAATTGTCATCATGGTTGTTCTCGTCTATGTTGTGGATCATAAATGATCTCGCGTTGTTGACGTTTCCGTTATGCATAAAGCTGAAGGTTCGATCCCCATATTGAAAGATAAAGGGATGGTTGCCATAAGTGGCTCCCGATGCGCTTCTGGCATGGCACATCACGATGCTTGGTTCATTGACGCCACTTTTGATCTTGTTCATCGCGATATCGAGAATATCGTTATGCAGGGATGAGGATGAATCCCCTGTATCCAGATAGTTTCCCGTGTAGTAAACGTTTCCGAAGTCGTCCCTGGTATATATCCGTTTGAACCACATCCGGTTTGGACTGAGTTCAGGTTCATTCTCTGAATAGGCAACGATGCCATACCCATCAGAATTTGTATAGTAGTTGGAATTCGCCATGACAAAGCCAATATAGTCCCAGGGATCGTTGTACTGAGTGTATTCGATCTGGTTTCCGATCGCGGGGAATTCGTCGAGAGTATTTCTCTGGGTAGAGATAATAGCGCTCATTGCGCAGGCGGATATAGGAGCGGGGAAGAGGACATGATAAAGAAAGGACACCGCCAGAATGGCGACGTGACCCAGCCTGAGGCGTATAAGAGAATCCTTTATCCTGTAATCAATAGGTTGTTTTATCATACTCATACTTCCACGGCAAATACTACACGCAATGGGAACGATGTCAAGCAGAATGATCAATATTATCACAAATTGAGTAAATGGAGCGGGCAACGGGACTCGAACCCGCGACCCTCAGCTTGGGAAGCTAATGCTCTACCAACTGAGCTATGCCCGCTCACATGGTTCAACAATTACGGAGGGCTGGAGATTGTCAAGCCGGAAATGCCAACTACTCTGTGTCGCAGTCGTTCAACCCCGAATCACACATGAATTACTCTGAGTGATCAGCTTTTGGTAAAATGCTTGTTGGTCTCCTTTGCCTATGCGGTATGCTTACCGTACGCCTACCGTACGGTTACCGTATGATGTCCGTACAAAAATACGAAGATCGTTCCATGGGATTTCAGTAGGAACATGAGAATGCTTCGCGATACTGATGAGTAAGGACAAGGTCATTAAGGAGCGAGATCAGGGAAGGATGAGAACTTTACTCTTCCCGTCTGAGAATCTTGCCTGTTGTAGCAGATCGACCGGGAAGCTATTGTAGAAGGCATTAAAGTGGTCGATATGATGCGCGTCAGAGGCAACGGTGAAGAGTTTTCCCCCCAGTTCATAATACAGCTCGATGTATTCAGGTTCCGGGATGACACGTCCGTATGTCTTACGCAGACATGAGTTGTTCAGTTCCAGAGCTATCCCTTTATCTATCATAACGCTAAAAATGTCTTTGATAATGGGCAGGCAATGCGATTCGTCCGGCATCTCGGTATAGAATCGCTTATAAACACCCAGATGAGCCAAGACGTCGATCTCGCAGTTCGTGACCAGATCGAGGTTGCTCTGGTAGTATTCAAAGATGGCTGCCTTGTCCATTCCTCGTGAAATGGGGATCGCGACATTGGTGTGATCCTTTAGGAAGTGCACAGAACCGATGATAATGTCAAAATCGAAGCTATCCACGAACCTTTTAGCGAATTCGGGATGGCATTGATAGTCTCCGACTTCCACGCCAATGAGCAGTTGCATCCCTTTGAGCCCCTGCCTGAGTGTTTCCATCTCTTGGAAGTACTTGCGGAAAGAGGGCATTCCGAATGCTCCAAGTTCCTGAGGCAGGAGGTCCATGTGCTCAGTTACGGCGATCAGATCATAGTCCAGTTCCTGCGCTTTTGTGATCAGTTCATCAGAGCGCATTTCTGAATCGTAGCTATACCGGGTATGGAGGTGGAAATCCGCCTTGATCATTGTCCCGCCTGTATCGCAGCTCCGAGAGCACCGGTGAGTTCAGGCTCTGCGGGTCTTTGGATAGGCAAACCCAGTTCCAGCTCCAGGCAAGAGGAAATATCGCCTGAGTAGGCGACTCCCCCGGTAAAGACAAGATCCGGATAGACCGGCATGGTAGCGATTTGGGAACAGAGTTTATGGGCAATTGACCGGTTAACGGCTCTGCTGATGTCTGCCGAACTGTGGCTTGCAGCCATGAGACTGATGATCTCCGACTCGGCAAAGACTACACAGGTGCTATTCAACCGGAGATCGAGAGTGGACGAACCGGCGATCTGAGAGAGCTCCTCCAGACTGCATCCCAGGCGTATGGCGGTCATTTCCAGGAACCTTCCGGTGCCGGCAGCGCATTTATCGTTCATGACGAAGTCTCTGACCTTGCCTTCTTCCGTGAGCGCGATAACCTTGGAATCCTGTCCACCTATATCGATGATGGTCATGCAGTTGGGGAACAAGTAGCGGACTCCTGTGGCATGACAACTTATCTCAGACATGACTTTGGTTGATCCTTTGAGGAGATGCCTGCCATAACCTGTCCCACATGACGCGGAGATGTCGTTAGCGCTAAGACTGGTCCGGGCAAACGCGAGTTGTTTCAGCGCTTCAACTGATCTCATAGGCGAAATGTCAGTCGCCAGATAGTCACCAAAGATGACCTCGCTTGTTGTCGTGTCAAAGATCACCAGCTTGGTGTTGCGGGAGCCGATATCAATTCCTAAAGTGATCATAGTGTATAGTATAACCTTATATAAGAGTATGAGTAAAGATGGTTTCCGGATTCAGGTAATCGTGGCAGAGGCTATTGACCTGATCCAGGTTGATGCCGCGAAGCCGGGGTTCCCGTTCAATGAAATGTTCCGGTGGATAACCCAGGGCTACGAGATTGGCGAGAGTCGATGCCAGCCAGGATACGCTTTCCAGATCGAAGCGATTCATGCTGATCAGATAGTTCTTAGCCAGTTCCAACTCAGAATTGGTCACTCCCTTTTCATAAACATCTCTGAGAATGTCCAGCATCGCCGATCTAGCCTTGCGATACGAATCTATTCCGCAATATGAAAAAGCGCACCACATGCCCTGAGTCGAAATGGAACTGAAATCGAAACCTGTTTGGTAGGCGTAGCCGTATTTCTCACGAAGAGTATTGAAGAAGCGGGAACCCATATCTCCACCCAGGATCTGAGCCAGAACATGGAAAGCCGTTGTGGCAAGAACGTTATCAGAAGGTACCCCAAACCCGCCGGCATGGATCACAGCCTGATCGCCATGTTCATTATCAAGACGAGTCCGGACTTTCGAGGATCGGAAATATGGCGTGGCTGAAAGCTTTTTGCCGGGGCCAGGCAGAGACACACCAAATCTTTCAGCGACGATATCAAAGACTTCTTCCGGTTCATAATCTCCGACTACCGCAAGGCAATAGCGCGATAGATCTAGGCTGTTCTGATGCCAGGCAAGAATGTCCTTGCGGGTGACGGCAGATATCTGCGATATCGTTCCGGAACTGCGCTGGAGGTTGCTTTCCCTGCCAACGATCATATTTTGCCAGCGATTGTATCCCAAGGCAGCAGGGAAATCGTTATCTCGCCGGATGGCATCGATGCTGCTTTCCTTGATGGTCTTGATAAATCTGATCGGGAAGGTGGGGTAGAGGAGCAACTCGCTCAGAAGTTTTACAACATGACCTAGACCGTTGGTGAAGCACTTACCCTTGTAAGATGTTGTATCTGTGTGATGCACTACCCTGATATTGAAGCCATGCATTCTGGAATAGCGCATAACATCTTCATAAGGAAAGTTCTTAGATCCATATAGCAGCGCCGTGCTTGTCAAATAGTTATGACCACGATGCTCCTCATCTTCCATAAGCTGAGAAATATCAGTGGTGAGAGAGAAACCGGTCACAGGACTTCGATGTGAACGTTTATGCATGATACGAAAGCCGTTATCCAGCTCGTAAAGTGTGTAAGGAAGTTCAGAATAAACCGGTTGTATAGCTGAATTATATCCGGTTCTAGCTGGGATTGTCGCAAGATGAGATTTTGCTGAAAGATTCGCAACTGCTACTTTCTGAGTATTCGGTAAGGCAGCCACATCAAAGGCTGAAGCAGGTAGTTGCTTCAATCCCGGGAGTTTTCGATTATTCTGCAGGAATATAGCCAGATTATCAGGAAGCCAGTGTTTCGCCAGTATGGCAGGGATCGACTCAGAACTGATCAAACTGATACGTTGGTCATACTCGTAGAGACTACGGTAGCTTCCAAGGAGTTCTTCCGTCGCGAGAGCCGAAGCGAGATTCTCCATCGTTTCAAAACTATAATACCATCCGTGGATGATGTCTCTGCGTATCAGGTCAAACTCTGCCGGATCAGCATCGAAAATCAGTGTTCTATGATACTCTTCGACGATCACATCCAGTATTCGATTACAATCCACCTTGGGGAAGGGGGTTATCATCACTAATGAAGCTCCTGATAGAACACCACTGAGAGAGATGACCCGAACAGATGAACAGAGATGCTCCTCTTCAACCAGCTTTTTGTACAGGAGCGAAGATTTACCTATTGCAAAGTATCTCATGGCGAAGAGATAATGCTCGCTATCAAAATTCCTTTCAGTCAATTCTGGAACAACGAAGGCGATCATTTCAGAATCAGGCGATGCTTTGCGTATATCAAAACGATACCTGGTTTGTTCAGGCTCAAGGAACTGGTCAAGGTTTGGATCATTCTTGATCGATGCCGTTTCCCAGTCTCCAAATTCTAATATAACCGCAGAATGCAGATCTTTTAGGTCATACTGCCCGCACACGACTAGGAATGAATTCACGGGAGTATATGTTTTCCGATAGTAGGCACGTAGTTTCCCGGCAGTAGCGGATCTTATGGATTGAGGATAGCCAAGTATTGGGTGTCTCATCGGGTTTTGCACGAAATAGCTACTTTGGATATACTCAATGAAATCGGTTTCAGGCTCATTTTCATACTGGCGGATCTCATCCAGAATAATGTCTTTTTCGACTCTAATATCCTCCGGAGAGAATTTCGCGTGCCGGATCAGCTCGCTTAGGATACGAACTCCATCAGCAACCTTCTCGGAAGGCAACATCAAGTAATAGCAGGTCGAATCGAAATCAGTATAGGCATTGATCGTTCCACCCAGGGATTGGACATAGTCGCTAAGATCGTTTTTGGGGAAAGATCTGGTTGCCTTGAAGCTGGTATGTTCGATAAAATGAGCGTAGCCACTGTGGTGGATGTCTTCATGAGTGCTTCCGGATCGCACATGCGCCTGCAGGCATACGACGGGGTTCTCTCCCTGAGCGTAGTAGATGTACTTAAACCCGTTTCCCAGTACGCAAGATTCAGCTTGCGGAAAGTTATAATGACTCATGGAGTATGGCTATTCTGGTTTGACGCGACTTATCATCGCGTAAGCATTATGATTGTGTATCGATTCGAAGTTCTCTGATTCGACGAAGAACTCCTGTATACGCAGATCCTTGTCCAGCTGGATCGTTATCTCCCTGACAATGTCTTCCACGAACTTGGGGTTATTATAAGCCTTCTCGGTGACGTACTTCTCATCTACGCGCTTTAATAATGGGTAAATCTCACAACTGGCAGTCCTTTCAGCGATATCGACCAGTTCTTCCAGCCAGACGAATTCACTGTATCGTACACTTATGGTGATCTCTGAACGCTGATTATGCGCTCCCCGTTCGCTGATCTCCTTCGAACACGGGCAAAGCGTTGTGACCGGTACTTTGACTCCGATCCAGAGGTTGAGTATATCCTTGTAGGAAGCATTAAAAAAGCAGTCATAGCTCAATAGGGAAGATATCTTTGAAACAGGTGCCTTCTTGCTGATAAAATAGGGGAAGGAAAGATCGACATAAGAAGCTGAAGCTTTGAGATTATCCTTTAGCTCGATCAGGAAGCTTTCCAGTTGTTGGATGATGCTATCCTGGTGGTACCTGTTCAAAATTTCGATAAATCGCGACATGTGGGTGCCACGTTTATGATGAGGCAATTCCACATAGATGTTAAGATCCGCAACAGTCGTTTGCTGTCCATTGCGGCGGTCTTCCACAACGATCGGATATTGTATTCCTTTTACTCCGACTTTGTCAATGCTGATCTTTCGGGTATCGGGAGATGACTGGAGATCGGCAATGGTCATAGTTTTTCGCTCAGTTCCAGATCTTTCATACCCAGGGTCTTCAACGATACGGGACTGCCATCCTGGTCGTAATAGATAACGGCGTTGAAATCTTTGATCGCCTTTGTCTTCTGGATCACGGTGTTGGGGTCCATCAGAAACAGAGCCGTCGAATATCCATCCGCCCATGCGGCAGAGGGATTCACAACCGTGACCGAATACATGTTCGAAACAGGATATCCGGTTTTCGCATCAAGGATGTGATGATAGCGGATGCCATCGATCTCAAAGAATTGCTGATAATCGCCTGAAGTTCCAACAGACGTATTGTTGATCTTGAACGAGGCAATGGAATCATCAGCCTTACGGGGATGTTGAATATAGACTATTTGTGGAATCGAGTTCCCATAAAACGTCATACTGCTTCGGCAATTGATGTATCCCTTGTTCAACCCCAAAGAAAGCATATAGTCTCTTGCCTTATCAAGAATAAAGCCTTTGGCGATAGCACCAAAACTGAGCTTCATCCCTGTTGGTTTATACAATCTATGACTGTCAAAACGTAGTTTCTTGAATCCGACCTTTTTCATTTCGTCCTTGATCAGATTGCTGTCAGGTACAGCGGGAGTTTCTGAGCTGAAGCCCCATAGATCAAAGACGGGTTTGATGGTCACGTCAAAGCTTCCTTCGGTCAAAGTATATAGACTATCAGCTATGATCAGCATCTGATAAATATCCGGATCCATGGGGAAGGACGTTCTGCTGCTTTCATTGATCTTGCTGACCAGGCTATTGGAATCATACTCGTCCAGTTTTGCTTCAAGTTTTTCAATATAGGCAAAGACAGAGTCGATCTGCCGGTTGATCATTTTACTCTGTGAGGTTGCAGAAACTTCCACGATCGTGTCCAGAAGATACTTACTTTTAGTTTCCGTAAATGACCTGTTGAAATATCGGTACGCTCCTACACCCACTACCAATATCAGGATAACCAGGGAGATTATTTCTTTTCTACTCATTATAAATAACCTCAGCGCCGATACTCCAGTAGTTCGAAATCGACCAGTTTCCAAGTATAATCACTAATAACAAACCAGGATAATGGTAGTGTTATAACGAGACCTACCAACGCCAGTACAGCAGCAAGGCCATTTATTAGAACCAAGATCAGAGCAAGGAGCCATATATTCCAACGTACATCGTGAAAATGGGAATATGACATTGATATTGCTTTGATCGGACTGGCATTCTTGATTCCCATTAATGCCGCAGCGGGCATCGTTATAGCTGCCCAGTAGTTTATCAGCACGATCCAAACGAGCCGTAGTATAGGATCACTGCCGAACTTCGGCAAGCCAAAGCAGATAACATGGATCAACACCAGAAAACTTGTCGTGAGTAAACTGAAGACGAAATAACCGGGATATGATCTCAGTGCTCTGAGATAGTCAACATGAGAAAACTTGGCAATTGATCTATCCTGGATACATACAAAGCTAACTAGGATAAACGGCATGAATATGGAATAGCTAAGCGCTTTTATCAATGAACTAAGAATAACCTGGATACCTGTATCTGAGGGTAGTTGGATATAGCTTCTAAACAACCAGGTTAACAAGATCATCGGAACGATACCAAGAAACAACGCTAAGGCGCCTGAGGGGACTGATTCAGACTTACGGGTTTTGAACGATTGCCAGGTTGATTTCAGGCTGGCTAACGCGGAAAGATCACGACCTGGAACAGTCGTTTGTTTTCCGCATTCTACGCACCATATATCATGGTCGGCTAATCTAGCATTACAAAACTTACAGCGCATTACAACTCCTTGTCGTGAGGCTTTTGATCATCGAATTATATGATAACTGAACTAACATTTTGACCATCCGCAGGAAGGGCACTTCAGACATCCTTCCAGATGTTCGATCGAGGATGAACAATCAGGACACAAGGTGATGGTTTTCATTGCAGGTGATGATTGAAGCTCTTCAATAGATTCGATCTGGAAAGAAATGCTCTTGGGCTCCCCCTCAGTGTTCTGCTGAAGATATTGTTCCAGGGCTTGTCCGACAGCATCACCGCAGGAGGTGATCATTTTTCCCTTGTACCACATAGGAGACTGACACCGGATACCTTTCAATTGTCTGATAATGGACTCGACTTTGATGCTCGATCGCATGGCGAGAGAAGACAACCTGGCGATTGCTTCGAGTTGCGCTGAAGCGCACCCGCCGACTTTACCCATCTGGACGAATACTTCACACGCCCCGAATTCATCCCGATTCACAGTGACATACATGTGACCACATCCAGTTTCTAGCCGTTGAGTGATACCATGGGTGACCTCAGGTCTGTGACGTGGAGCTACCTTATGTTCAGATCGTGAAGATTGGGTTCCTGAACCTGTGGAAAGAACTTGATTCTCCCTGCTACCATCTCGATAAACGGTCACGCCTTTACACCCGAGTTGGTAAGCTAGTTCATAGGCGGTTCTGATGTCCTGAACGCTGGCATTATTGGCAAAGTTGATCGTTTTACTCACTGCGTTATCAGTATATGCCTGAAAAGCCGCTTGCATCCTGAGATGCCATTCAGGCGTTATATCATGAGCCGTTTGGAAGACGTCCTTCAGGTGCTGCGGAATGGAACTCATTGACGCGATCGTGCCATGCTGTGAGATCTCATCCAAAAGCTCTTCAGAGAATAATCCTTCATCCTCAAGAGCTTGTCTGAACCACTTGTTCACATAGTGAAGTTTGGCACCATCCAGAACTGTTTTCACATAAACAAGGGAAAACTGTGGCTCGATTCCGCTGGAAGTATCGGCGATCATACTAATCGTTCCGGTGGGGGCTATAGTCGTAAGTGTTGCGTTTCTCATCCCCTTGGTTTTGATCTCAGACCTGAGACTGCCCCAGTCCTTTACCAGCGAGATTCTGTCGAAACTACCAGTATCATAGATACTGCCAGTGAAATTCGGGAAACTTCCCTTCTGTACGGCAAGTTCCGTCGATCTTTGTTTAGCTTCAAAATCAATGAACTCCATGATCTGACCTGCCAGATCAACTGCCTGATCGGAGCTGTAAGGTATCTTCAATTGATAGAGCATATCTGCCCAACCCATAACACCTAATCCGATCTTACGGTTGGATTTGACCATTTTCTCGATCTGGGGAAGCGGAAAATCGGAACGATCTACTACATCATCAAGAAAATCAACGCTATCCCGGACTACCTGACGAAGAAGTTCCCAATCCGGTTCATTACCCTTGATCATCAAAGAAAGATTCAATGATCCAAGATTACACGCTTCGTTAGGTAAGAGTGGCTGTTCTCCACAGGGATTTGTGGATTCGATCTTACCGATCTGAGGGGTTGGGTTATCCTTGTTTATCCTGTCCAGAAAGACGATTCCAGGTTCACCGTTTCTATGCGCCATCTCGACGATCAGGCTGAAGACATCGCTTGCTTTTTGCTTGTCTTTTATCTCTCCAGTCGCCGGTGATATAAGTTCATAATCCTCGTCAGCATAAACAGCTTGCATAAAACTCTCTGTGAGGCCAACGCTAATATTGAAGTTTGTCAGCTCGTTCGGATTCTCCTTACAGGTGATAAAATCGAGAATCTGAGGATGATCGACATTCAGGATCGCCATATTGGCACCGCGTCTTGTACCTCCCTGTTTGACTGCATCTGTAGCTGCGTTGAATACCTTAAGGAAGGATAAGGGACCACTGGAAACGCCATTGGTCGATCGGACCCTGGCATTTGCCTCTCTCAGTCGGCTAAAGGAGAATCCTGTGCCACCGCCACTTTTATGGATAAGAGCAGCATTCTTGACGGTCTCGAAGATGCTATCCATCGAATCTTCGATGGGAAGAACGAAACAGGCGGAGAGCTGCTGGAGATCACTGCCTGCGTTCATTAGTGTTGGCGAATTAGGTAAGAACAATCCTGAATCGAGTAGTTTCAAATATCTTTCGAGTTTCTCCGGATCGTTATCGCTGATGTTTTTTGCAACACGCTCAATCAGTTGATCCCAATCCTCGTTTATCCTACCATCGTTGTCTTTCCGAAAATAGCGTTTTTCCAGCACAGTCTTGGCGTTATCAGTTAAAATCAATGTTCCTCCGTTTATGGTAAGGCAAGAATATCACGAACCTGAGCGGGAGTTGCAATCGGACGTCCGATCTCTCCAGCGATTCTTGCGATCCTGGCAACTAGTTGAGCATTAGAATCTGCTACGATTCCCTTATGATAATAGATATTGTCTTCGAAGCCGACTCTGATATGACCGTCATTTACCAAGGCGGTCAAGGAAGACGGTATATGCCAACGGCCGATACCAGCAACTGCCCAGGTTGCCGTCGGGATCATAGATCTCAGGTGATCGGCCATATACATGAGATTCCTGGGTGAGCCATTCATCCCACCCGGGACTCCCAGGACGAACTGCATATGCAGGGGAGAGTGAGTTATAATACCTTTCTTAACAAGCCCTGCAACAACATCGACCATACCTGATTCATAGACTTCGACTTCTGGTACGACGTGGTATTCTTTGAAGGATTCAGCAAGACGGATGATATCCTTGGGGTGGTTAATGAAGATCTCGTTGCCAAAATTCAAAGTACCGGCGTTCAAAGTTCCCATTTCCGGCTTTAAACTAAGGGGAGCAAGCCTCTTCTCAAAATCTTCACCAACCGCGCCACCGGTACTGATCTGAATTATCATCTCAGGGACTACTTTTCTAATTGCTTCAATAGATGCTTGAAATCTTTCAAGACTCTGCGTGGGTGAGCCATCATCATTACGAACGTGCAAGTGAATCACCCGGGCACCAGCGTGAAAGCAATCCAAAGCAGCCTGGGCTTGCTCTGCCGGAGTTATTGGCAGATTAGGCTGGTCCTTTCTAGTTGTCTCAGCGCCTGTGATCGCTGCAGTAATAATCAAAGGATTCATGTTTAAAACCTCATTTATATTTATACTATAACATTAATCTGCGAACCAGCTTTCAAACAACCTGACCCGTTTGAGCTGGGTTATTTCAGTCTGAAGGATTCTGCTCGATATACGGGCAAACTTGTCCTCATTATCGCTGACAAAGAAGCTCTCTGTTCCAGCTCTACCATCGCTGTCTTCCGGAAGTAATCGCTTCAGATACAAGGCAATAGACTCGGCACTGTCAACCAAGGTAACTTCGTTTCCAACGACTTCCTGAATGACCCTGTTCAACAACGGATAGTGCGTGCAGCCAAGGATCAGCGTATCGATTTCTGTATCCTCGAAATATGAGAGATAATGACTGACTATGTCTCTGGCGACAGATTCATCCTGCCAGCCTTCCTCCACGATAGGAACAAGAAGAGGGCATGCTTTTGAGAATACGATAGCATCAGGGACCAGTTTCTGAACCGCAATCGTATAGGCATTACTACGGATAGTAGCTTCTGTACCAATCACCCCAATACGTTTGTTGGCTGTTTGCACCGCTGCTCTCTCCGCTCCCGGCTCGATCACGCCAATTATAGGAATACCCGTAAGTTCTCGCAGATAGTCCAGCGCGTAAGCCGAGGAAGTATTACAAGCCACAACGAGGGTTTTAATCCCTTGTTGAAGCAAGAATCTTGCATTCTGCTTTGAGTATTCTACTATCGTATTGGGGGATTTAGGACCGTAAGGGACGCGGGCAGTGTCTCCGAAATAAATCAGATCTTCTTCAGGGAAGTACTGCCTGATCGTTTTATATACAGTCAATCCACCTACACCGGAATCAAATATCCCGATAGGCTTTTTCATCTATTCCTCTTTTTGCTGTCTCTGGTTTTGTATTTATCCACTTTTGTCCGAGTAGCTTTCACGTCAAATCTTTTTGTCATCCCTGAACCGTTTTTCTTTGCAGAAGAAGCTTTGCGGATCTCAGGCTTATTTGCTGGTGTAAACTCCGATTCATGGAGATGATTGTACTCATCATGACTAAATTCAAAATACACATCATCACTAACCTGCATAACAGTAACCATTACTTTATCCATTAGTTGGTAATAATATCCAGTTCTTTTGTTTACATACCTTTGCTCTTGATCCATGTGGATATATCCCGAGCCCTTGAAAGATGTTTTGAGTAGAATGCCGGTTATAGGAATCTCATTCAATTGCACGATAAGACCAGCAGAGTTCGTTCCAATTACTACTCCTGTATAGTCTTGTCCAACTTTATCTTTCATATAGGAGAGCTTGTAGATACGGTTGATCTCCCGTTCTGATTCGTCAGCGAGTAGTTCTCTCTCAGTCGAGTTTTGGGCGATATCGACAAGCAGACTACTGCCGATCTGGTCATTACTGCTTTTTATCACGTGGATCTTGCAAAGATGGTGTATGGTCAGATCACACATACGCCGGATAGGGCTGGTAAAATGAGTGTAATCCTCCATTGACAATCCGAAGTGGCGTATGTGATCAGTCGAGTATTTAGCTTTTTTCAAGCTTCTCAATACCATTCTATCAAACACCCTGTGATAGGGCAACCCGGGAAATCCTTCAAGCAGGGCTTGCATGGATTTGTTCATATTCTCCAGCAACTTGAACTTAATTCCATAGTAGGATAACAGGTTAGTCAGTTTCTCAACCTTCGTCCAGTCCGGATCTTCGTGTATTCTATAAATCGTAGTGGGGGAGAGACGCGAGAGAATCCTGGCGGTAAATTCGTTTGCCACTAGCATAAAGTTCTCGATAAGCAGATGCGATTCTGTCTCATTTGCCAGAGTAAAGTCACGGATAAATCCCTCATCATCATAATGATATTCTACTTCTGGCAGATCAAAGAAGAGGTATCCGGCTGCCTTTCTTTTACTTGACAAGACACGGGACAGGGCTCGGGATTCATCCAGGGCAGTTCTTAAAACCACATCCTCAGGAACATTACTACCGTCTATATATTGATCAACCTCATCATAAGTCAGCCGGTAATCGGATCGGATCACACTTTCATACATTTTTTGACCAGTGATCTTTCCCTTAGGATCGATGGTCGTCCTGACAGTCAAGGTCAATTTTTCTTCCGCGGGCCTCAGACTACAGATCCTGTTCGAAAGCCTTTCGGGAAGCATCGGAATTACCTTCTTCGGGAAATAAAAGCTGTTGCCGCGCGCACTGGCTTCCTGAAAGAGCATGCTGCCGATCTTGACATAATGAGCAACGTCCGCGATGTGCACATAAAGAACCCAGGAATCACTTAGCTTTTCGATCGAAATAGCATCATCAAAGTCCTTAGCAGAAGCAGGATCAATGGTAAACGTGAACAATGACCGGTGATCGGTTCTCTTGGAATACTCACTCTGATCGATGGATTCACTCATGGAATCGGCTTCCTGTAAAACCTCATCCGAGAATACCAACGGCAAATTGTATTGCCTGAGGACGGCAACAAGTTCCACATCTGGATCTCCTGATTTACCCAGGATCTCTATGACCTTTGCCCCGGGTAGCTTGCCGGATTGTGGATTACCCCAGTTGGTGACCTCGACAACCACCTTTTCACCGTCTTTTGCTTCAGTTTTCTCGGTTAGTTCAAACCAGTTGTGTATTTTATTATTGGTCGAGATAAAGATCTGCTTCGCACCGAGCTTTTTGATGTCTCCAGCCATGTTCTGGTTAGCGCGTTGGATGATATTGCGAACGATGCCATAACTCTTTCCCTTTCTTCCGGTCTTTGGTTCGATCGCTACCTTATCGGAATGATAGGCATTCAGAGTATCCTCGACACTGACGAAATAGTCTCCTTTTGCTGTCCGGACAAAGGCGTAGGTTAGATCCTTTGATAATGGAGTTGCGTCGAATATCCCTTCGATCAGTTCGCTGGAACTGCTGCTTCTAACATTATCATTCAATACAGGCTTGGAGGTTAGTTTGAATTTCTTACCGGATTTTATCAGTTTACCGGCTGAAATCATTGCAGATATCGTTTCTTTAACACTCTGCTTTTCTTTGCGTGGTACAGCCGCTGAAATGATCATTTCATTGAACGATAGGGGAGAGTTGCTATTTTCTTGAAACAAACGTACAATCAGTTGTTCAGCCTTGTTGATCTTATCAGCCATGTCAGTACTGCTTCCCCACTTTTCTCGTCAGGAGTTCGATTAGTTCCGGTACTTCTTCCTGTGATTTACTAAACCGTAAGGATTGACCTCTGAATGAATCGAGCCGCCTGGGCAGCTTAAATGTACTGAGCATGATCCCTCTTTTGTCCTTGTAGAAGCAACCAAAGTCTGCGTATTTTCTGGTGATCCTCATAAAGGCATACTTGATGACTATCTCATGCTCGAACATAGCATATTCTGTGGTGATAAAATAGGGAGTCAAATTGATGATCACCAGAAGCATCCAATTACATAGTAAAACGGTGTGTGCCATTGCATAATTGTAATCTTGTAGAGTAGGACAGACAGGAGTAACAGAAACGACACCAGAGCCATGGTTGTATATGGTCTCTCGATGAATGGAACTGATTTCCAGCTAAGAAGAGGTTTAGGCAACATTTTGGATTATCTCCCTGCAAGTTTCCACTTCTTCTTTAATAATCAGTATATACCTGAATGTCTGAGGTGTAGAAAACTTTGAACCTAGCGTGTTAGCCTCCCGTTGCATCTCCTGCATGATAAAATTGAGGTTTTTCCCAATATCGCCATCTCTGGTGCAATCTAGATTCTCCATAAATGTCAGAATATGACTGCGCAGACGAGTGATCTCCTCCTGGACATCATACTTATCAATATACACCGCAAGCTCTTGTATCAGCCTTTGTTCCAATACGTCAGCATTGACATTTCCGAGTATTTCTAATATACGTTTCTTCATGTTCTCGAAGAGATCCGATTTATAGATCGGTATCTGTTTCTCAACTTCCTGAATTGCAGCTTGTATCTTAGAAAGTGAACTACTCAGAACATTGCGGATATCTTCGCCTTCAGCGACAAGACATGAGTCTAACTGATCTATTGCCAACTTAATACACTCGATCAAAACCTCATTAAGATCCTGATCATCATCGAGTTTTCTATTGCTCTCAATAATCCCGGGTTCCTTCATGAGGATTTCGATCGGAACCTGCTCATCACTTCCTAGATGGTTCATAGCAGTCTTTATTATGTCATTATACTTCATTAACTTTGGTATATTCAATTCAATATTTGGTTCACGATGGTCTGTGTAATTGATTCTCACTTCGAGTGTACCACGTGATAAGGCTTTATTAATCATTTTCCTGATATTGAATTCAGCATAGGAGAGGTCCCGGGGAATGTACAGCTTCAAGTCAAGATATCTTGCGTTGATGGATTTGATCTCAACATCAATACTAATATCATATCTCGTGAGGCTGGCTTTTCCATAACCTGTCATACTTTTCATTTATTCTCCAATTCGTAGCTTTGCCACGATCTGATCTTTGTATGCTGCATGGGGCAGAGGTATATCACTATCTCTGAGTCCATCATTATCTTGCGTCAGCAACCATTGGTTTACATAACATGGCTTAATACAACCCATGTAGTGATCACTCACAGATTAGGGTTCCGGCTGTCGCATCGATCACTTTGACCTTGATCAATGATCCGATCTGTTGCGGGTCACCTGTTGCGACTGCTATTTTATAATCATCAGTCTTACCTGACAACTTGTGTGATTCTTTCTTACTGAAATCTTCAGCGTAGATCTCTACTGTCTTTCCGATCTGAGCCCGGAATTTCTCCAAAGTTACATCACGTTGCAGATCGATCATAGCCTGCAGACGTGAGAGTCTGATCTGTTCCGGGACCTGGTTCTTTAGATCAGCGGCACTTGTGCCTTCGCGGTTGCTGTATTTAAAACAGAATGCATAATCGAAGCGTATTTCCTCAATCTGCTTCAGGGTATTGGCAAATCCGGCATCAGTTTCTCCTGGAAATCCCGCAATGATATCGGTCGTTATCCCAATATTCGGCATAGCATTCCTAAGTTTTTCGACCAAGCCACGATAGTGCTTAATTGTATATTTACGATTCATTGCCGCAAGGATCTGATCATCACCTGACTGCATAGGTAAATGTATATGTTTACATATCTTAGTATGAGAAGCCATAACGTCGATCAACGCGTCAGACAGGTCTTTGGGATGCGATGTCACAAATCTCAATCTGATAAGCTCCGGGATCTGACTAAGTATCATCAGAAGCCCAGCAAAACTAACCCCCTGATAGTTATAGGAATTCACATTCTGACCTAAAAGTGTGATCTCTCCGACTCCCCCTTGCGCCAGAGATCTGACCTCATTGACTATTTCATCGACAGGACGGCTACGTTCCCGCCCTCTGACGTAAGGGACAATGCAATATGTGCAGAAGTTGTCGCAACCCCGCATGATCGTCACAAATCCGCATTTGCTGCTCTTGTGGGTCGGGACCAATTGGTGATAGATCTGATCAGAATCGACAGCAGTAGCAGCCTTGCTTGTTGATCTGTTTTCAATCAGATCGGGAATTGAGTTATATTGATCCACGCCTATAACTAGATCAACCCCAATTCCTTTTTCGATGAGGGTCTCACCCATTCGTTGCGCCATGCAGCCAACAACCGCGATCAAAAAGCTGCGTTTCGTGTTTTTCCGGCTCTTTTCGTTGCTGATCCTGCCCAATACCCTGTCTTCCGCGTGCTTTCTCACCGAACAGGTATTGAAGATCAGCAGGTCTGTGTCATCGATACTCTCAGCTTGCTCATGTCCCGCATTCAGCAGGATCGTGGTAATAAGCTCGCTATCGCTGACATTCATCTGACATCCGTAGGTCTCTATGTAAAATTTCATTAACTTCTTATCTCTCTTGTCTTTGCTTTGGCAAATCCGACACTTATGCCATCTTTGCATACAAGGATTTCCTGAGTGCCATATTTGTCCATAAATAGAATCAACAGCCTAACGCTAAGGTTGAAAATGCTCAGATCCTGTTTCTCTTTTTCTGAGATGCTCACCATGGACAAGATCTGCTTCGAAAGATCATTCTGAAGATCCTCAAGCACTTTTCTATCGAGTCTTCCCCACTCCCCTGAGGGTTTTTGCTGAGGCAATATCAGCCGTTCGATCAGTTCAACCGTCAGACCTACTCCCACCAATGCCGAAACGTTATCAACCCCAATTGAATCGAGCTCAAGTGCATATTCGTCAACAATTAAATCAGGATTCGCGTCAGTTTCGATCATCCTGAGCAGTCCCAGAGGCAGACTTACCCACTTTCTATGCTTATCATTTGCGGTAACGATGATCTCCGTGCTGTTACCGCCAATATCAAAGGCAACTACCGTTTGATAGTATTGCGCCTGGTCTCTTATCGCTGAGAATACATAATAAGCTTCATCCCTTGGTGTGATAACTCCATACTTCAGATTAAATTTCTTCCGCACCAATTCTTTGATAGTGGCAACATTACGAGCTTTTCTGGAAACACCCGTGGCAATAATGTGTTTATCAGAGTAGACTTCCTTATCAAAAGCATATATATGACCCAGAGCCCGCAGGAAGCTTCTGATACTGGAAGGGGCAAGTTTATCATTTACAAATCCTCTTCCTAGCCCAGTCGGAAGCTGGGTTTTGTGCACGATCCTGTCCCACCCAGGCTCATAGACGCAGTAGTTGAGATTATTCGAACCCGCGTCAAAGACAGATACGAGTTTTTTCCCGGAGTATCTGATCCTGAAAAAGTCTTGATAGATAAGTGCGGCAATTTCCGCGTTTCTGTTTCGAAATGCCGGTAAAGCTTTGCCGGAATGCTCTCTGCAAGATCGTTTAATGAAGTCCTCGACCTCAGCTCCCAACCTCCTTGGATCATCTATGCAGCAACTTAAGGGATATTTCTTTAAACCATCGATCAGGACACGTTCCTCTGGATAGTTGTTTCGGGGGCGGAAAAGAATAGGCTTGCCGAACTGCACCGCCTCAGCGAGTGTGCTGTATCCGGGTTTGGTCAGGATAAGATCTGCGCTGAAGACATAATCCAGCATATCGGCGTGCTGGGGGATCGTGATCGCATCTTTCACGCGCGAATCTGCTATATTTGTAATTGTATATCCCTTAAAACAATTAGCAACTTTATCCATCCCCATATCGATATCTCCGACACCGCTATGAAATGCCAGCAGAATCGGTTTCTGAGGATCAAGATCGTGTCTTTTTCTTATGTCCTGATACCCCTCTTTCATTCTGGCGAGCAAGCCAACTTTCTTTAATGCCGGAAATGCTCTCATACTCTTTGTGCTACTGAACGGCAACCGGTAAGCCTGATCGACCCTGGCATAGAGTCCGTAGATGCTGTTAATAACTGCCCGCATTTCGCGATCTGCCTCGAACAGCTCATGATAAATGAAGAACCAATCGAAGTTTGAGATGGCGAAAACAGGTATTCCGGCGTAAGAAGCTGCTTCACAGATAAAGAAAGGAATATCCGCAATGACCAGATCGATCTCATTCTCACGTAGAAAACTGACTTCTTGATCGATGATCTCCAGTCTTTGACTCATCAGCTTCAGAAGACGAGATCTGGTAGCTTCAAGGTCGGTGATCAACTGTGAACCGTGCACGACTCCGAAGTCTGTTCGCGAAATAGAGACTGAATAAAACCCGGTGCTCAGATTATCGTAGAGATATTCGGGTCTGTCAGTCCTGATAAACGTGAATATCCCGAATTTATTCAGTTCCAGAGCCAAAGCGCTCATACGGGTGGCGTGTCCGAAACCATGATTTGATGGATATATAGCAACTTTCAACATAACTACTGAAGTAGGAACTTCTTTTCGTCCTCAGAGGCTTTCACCTCGACTACGAGTTTATTAGGCAGGCAGATGATCGGCAACATATTGCCGTAACCTTGTTTTACACAGCGTTTATCAGGGCAATCGGCAAATCGCATCCCAACCTTACCGGAGCGGATCTCGACTGTATTGTGCTCATCTACCCGGATAATAGCGTCTTTCTGAAGCGGATATTCGCCATACTTGATCCCGTTCTTGTAGATATAGACGGATCGGTCATGTGGTTTTCTGGTGAAATATATGCCGCTCAGCACTGTCGCCAGAAGCAGCAATACTATCAGCGTGATATCGGCAAGAGTCAGATCTTTCCAGATTCTGCCTTTCATCTGAATACTCCATATATCTTTGTTCCGCAATCTGGACAGCTTCCTTCAGGCTTGACTCTCGAAACGATATTTCTCCCGCTTCGGGATATCATACGCTGACCGCACGCCGGGCATACGGTGTCCGTATGATCTCCGTACGAAATATTACCGGCGTACACGAAGCGTAAGCTCTTCTTAGCGTATTCACAGGCGGAAGCTATAAGAGAGGCAGGCGTTGGCGGGATAGTCATATGATAAGCGGGATGGTACGCGGAAAAGTGCAGAGGGATTTCCGTACTGATCTCCCCCACTCTCGATACCAATTTGCTGATCTCCTCATCAGAGCTGTTCAAACCGGGTATGATCAGGTTGGTCAATTCAAGATGAACTCCCGCACTATACACGTGCTCGATCGTATCCAGAACCGCTTTTAGATCCCCATTGCAATGATCCCTGTAGAAATCCGGATCGATTGCTTTCAGATCGATGTTCATAGCACTGATATGTGGGAGAATATCCCGCAGGGGTTCCTGATCGATATATCCGTTTGTCACGAGCACTATAGACACATCCGGAGCAAGCAAGGCAAAATCATGTATATATTCATACCAGGTAAATGGTTCAGTGTATGTAAAGGCAACCTGACCGGCACCTAATTTCTTCAGATTTTCGGCAAGATCATGCGGAGATATCTCGAAGACAGGACATGTCTGTTGGCTAACCTGATAGTTCTGACAGAAACTGCAGCTCAGGTTACAAGAATTGGGTCCCAGAGAATAGATCACCGACCCGGGACGATAGTGATAGAGGGGCTTCTTCTCGATCGAGTCGAAACTTCCGCCTATGGCTTGAGCATAGTTCACAGCAAAGAGGGTACCATCGAGATTCTTCCTGCTTCGGCAAAATCCCGTTCCCTGAAGAGGGATACTGCAATGACGCGGACATAGGTCACAGCGTATCTTGCCATCTTCGAGCCCAGTGCAGAACATCGCCTCTCTCATGCTTTTATCCATCTGAATATAGCAGCGATATGATCGTCCAAAGACCTGGAATTCTCGTTCAGGACACGCTTTGCTGAAGCCCCCAGAGCGGTTCTTTTCGCTTCACTGTGAAGAATTTCCCTGACATCGTCAAGCAGTTTATCCTTGTCCGAGATGACTATACCACCTGCTTCACGTAACTTCTTTACGGAGGCTTTACAGGATGAATGATAGGGGCCGATAACGATCGCCTTGTTGTAATAGGCAGGTTCCAAAGGATTATGTCCGCCGAAATCGGTAAAAGAACCACCCACGATCGCCAGATCACATATTGAGTACGCCATGTTCAGCTTACCGATCACGTCGATGATGTGGATCTTGCCGGGTGTGCTTTCTTCCGACTCGAAAGTTGGTTCAAAACCAGCGAAGACCTGCCGTACTTCAGCTGAGCGTTTGGGATGCCGGATCGCGACTATCAGCTTAAGATGAGGAAAGACATGCGTGAGATCCTGATAAAGATCTCTGGCGATGAGTTCCTCACCGGGACGTGAACTTCCCCAGACGATCAGCATGTCAGACTCTGAGTAACCTAATTCCGCGCGTGTTTCTTTCGGGTCGTAGTCAGGGAGACTAACCGCATATTTGATGTTGCCGGAACCAGTGACCTGACAGGTAAACAGAGACTTGAACCGAGCCGTATCTCCCTCGCTCTGACTAACAATCTCTTTGACGGATCTCGTGGTTAACCTCAACAGAGGAAGAATAAAACTAAGGTTTCTGTGGGTATTACCAGACATTCTTGCGTTGAGAATAAGGATCGGAACATCAGCCTTCCCAGCCAGATGGAACAGGTTGAACCAGATCTCGGTCTCGACAATGCAGATCAAAGCAGGTTGCATCTCTCTGAGCTGCCTGAGACGGAGATGCCAGAGATCGAGAGGTGAGAGAAACCCCAGCACTCTTGGATCAATACTCTTAGCGACTTTCAGGCCCGTCACTGTAGTGGTTGAGATATAAATTATCGCAGAAGGATCATCTCGAAGAAGCCGTAGCACAAGGGGTTGGATCGCCATAACTTCACCTACTGAAGCGGCGTGGATCAGGATTCCTCCCTTAGGAAAGTCGAAATGGAAAAAAACTGCTCTGAGATAGTGCTTGTGCCATAGAACTGGGATAAGGACAGGCAAGGAGACTATGTATATGATCTCCAAAAGGATATTGATGATAACCAGGAGGATGCCGGCGAGTACACTTTGCATATCTATTCCATTTCAAGGGTAAAAAGATAAAGGACGCCGTAATCGGCGTCCATTATATGGCGGGAGCGACGAGACTCGAACTCGCGGCCTTCTGCGTGACAGGCAGACGTTCTAACCAAACTGAACTACGCCCCCAGCGTTGTTCTTCATATCACTGATGTTTGGCATCCTTTTTATGGGGCTTATTTTGTCAAGCACAAATTGTCGAATCGCGCTATTTCGACGTGACTTTCCAGTTCTTTTCAAGCTTATCTGTCCTCTGGTCATCTGCTTAGCTGTTTGGTTCTGGTTCCGGTGTTTATACCCGGATAGGGATATCCATCCATGGTCATGATAGACGCTCCTTCATCCAGAATAACATTCTCCGGTGCTACATTCAAAGTACCGGCAACCATGATGCTGGAGCCCGTTAACAGACGCAGCTTCCCCTTTATGGTCATCACACTGCCTTCGGCAAGATTCAATTTTACCTTGGGCATGATGGTCATCCCCTGAGTTGAGTTACAGCTTAGAGACGAATTCTTGTTCAGATCTGTGTTCTGACTGATCAAAACAGGTTTGTCATAAACAACTGCATTGCTGATCATCTGCTCGGGAAGCTGAACCATGATCAGAAGCTTACCCTCACCCGCAGGCAGGGAAAGACTGAGTTTCCCATTCTTGTGATAATAGACGGAGTGATCGAAGGGATCGTACCAGGCAAGTTCTTTGTTAGCTACTCTCCCGAGCTTCTTATCGAATACGATAGTCATTGTCTGAGGATCAGCCTCCGGGAAGTAAGCTTCATATTCGGAATACGGGACTTCCTTTGCCACAGAGATCGTACCTGGTTTGAAGTAGTTACCTCGTCTATTGACCAGCATCAGAACAGGGTTATCGCCATCAATCGAGTAGAGACCGCATTGGACGTATCCCTGATACTTTCCGGGAGACTTCTCCACTCTGGCATAATTCAGCCCTGTTTTAGGATAAGTCTTTGCCATTGAGGTTTTATCCGTCATCAGGGTCAATGCGTCAAGCCATTGCATGGATTTGAGCATAGATCCATAGAACTTAGTTCTGGCTTTAGTGTCAATGACAGCGCGGTATGGTATTGCGTCATTCTTAGGAACGTCATACTTCCCGTCTTTATTCTCGGTATAGATCGGGCAGTAATCGCCCTGGCCGTCCAACGTTCTGAAGCTCTGCAGTCTGTAGTGGAAGATCCCGTCCGGTCCATAGCACAGAGGGAAATAGATCAGAGCTTTCTGAGTCGCATAGGGCGCGAGTATCCAGCTTGTCCATTGGGGATCGTCTTTGACCTTGCCCCATTTGCCGAAAACCTGGACTATCGGATAGAATTTCCTGTCTTGTGCCTGATCACTGTAGGTTTTTGCATCCCGATAGGCAGTATGTAGCTTTTGATTCAGTTGAGTCTGGATGAATACTCCCTGGCTGCTACCATTCCAATCGAGATCCGGATTCAGAGGGTAGATATCCGGAGCGACGATCTTTGGTTTCGCCGTAGCGAAGAAGTTACCCAAGTGAGAGTAATAAGTATCCTTCTTGCCGTCGATCGTCAAGACTCTATAGTTGTAATCATGGGTCGCGGTAAACATGTCGATCCCGGTATCTTTCAGATAGTTCTGAACCAGACCGAAGCTATCAAGCTGACTCTGAAGCGGCTCATCGAAGGAGTACAATGCCAGCAAGTTACCTTTACTGGTATCTTTCAGATATCTGGCACGGTTCTGGACACCAACGCCGAATACACCGGGCTGAGTTCTGAGATCATAATGCATCTGATCTTCATACTCGATATAATCAAGAGCCAGATCGCAGTTACCATGCCAATAAAGGCGTGGATTGAGATTGATGACTTTGAGCATCTTCGAGGAAGCAACTGCCATCATCCCGGATTTGATCATATCCGCGTAAGACATCTTTATAGTGACTGTGATGAAACCATTGTCCGACTTTGCGTTTCTGAAGTCCTTCAGAGTATAAGATGTCTTATCCAAAGCTTGCTTATCATCATCCTTCTGATGCGAGATATTGACCGACTTCCCTGAGTATCCCCCACCTTGTAGCGGAAAACCTGAGGGTGAGAAAGTCAGAAGTGTATCACCATCCGCCAGTCCTGATTTGATATTTTCAAGCTTAAACCTGTATCTGATATAGAAGAACTGCTTGTCATTGGCTGCCGGATCAGCCTGAAAAACCTGCCAGACTTGCCCAACTCTGAAGTATGTTCTGTCCTTCTTGGGCCAGCGTAGGCTCAGATCGCCATAAGCATATCCCGGTCTTTCACTCTGAGTCACAGACCAGACGTAACCATTGGAGGCGGCAGGATCGGCTTTGGCGCTGCCTATACGCTTGATATACTTATCTGATACTGATGAGTACCAGATAGCGCTATCATTCGTATCACCGTCTCTGACGCTTCTTTCGCCGGAATACTCCGCTTCGAACTTGTCATAATTACTTGTCGTAAGCGCTTGCATTCCATAGCTGAGCATCGAAGATCTGTCCGTTGACCAGCTTCTATCCAGCAGAACAGCATCCAGCCCATATTTATCCAGATCCTCGTATAATCCGACCAGATCAGTGTCCTTAGTATCTGTTTGGACCATGGCAGTATTATAACCCAGAGCCTGCATCTGCCGGCAGAGTTCATCACGGTATTCCTTATGCCAGGCAAAGACATTGGCAATGTACGAGTAAGTTCCCATGGGGAAATCCCCTGAGTACTTCTGGGCAAACGCCAGAGTCGCCAGGATCAGGCAGAGGATCAGCAGTAGTATCTTTTTCATAGTATGTTATTTAAGCAGGAGCATCTTGTGGGTGAATTGTGATTTACCCGTGTTGATGCGGATGAAATAGACTCCTGATGCGACATTGCGTTTTGTATTGTCCTGTCCGTTCCAGACGAATTCCTTAGCACCAGGCTCCAGAACAGCGTCGATGAGAGTCGCGACCCTCTGACCACGCAGATTGAAGATCTCAGCTTTGACCTGCTCTTTCTGGCTCAGGTAGAAGCTCAATGTGGTACTGGGATTGAAAGGATTCGGATAATTCTTTACCGCGGTTATCGGGCTAAGAATCTCGTCATCATTACTGACAAAATAGTTCCTGACGATTATTGTCCCTTCGATATCGCCATTAGCATCCGGAGTCAGACTGAAACTAGTCCCATTGTATAGATGATGACCAACTCCATCGACGTAAACCGAAACAGTCCAATCCTGAGGTATTCCGGTGGGAATGAAACTGAAGTCGATCGGATCTGTGCCGTCGGATTCCAGTTTGAAGTTCCAGGTCTCAGTCTCAGCTTCTGTAGCTGAAAAGTCAGATCTGATCTCGCTAAAGAGAATGTTATCCAGGAACAGGCTATCTTCGGGAGCGGTTCTTCGCAGAGACATCGAGATATGTTCGAAAGGTCCCGCAAGCGCTTTGGGCCAATCATAGACGAAGTCATATCCATCGCTCGCGTTCCTGTTCGAACCGATCAGTACCGCATCTTTATCTGTCCTGCCACGCGTAGCTTCCAGCTTCAACGACCATGTATTCACAGGCGGGTCAACTGACAGCGAGGAGAAATACGGAAGGAAGTTTATCTGCGTGCCAAGCGACTGACTGCCATAGTATTTGATCAGCAGCGCTTCATATGGTTGCATCGTATCGCTGAGGACATATTCCCCATTCCTGTATATGTATGATCCGCGAGAGATCAAACCGAATGAGATCATCTCCGACATTCTGAACACAGTTGTCCCGATCAGGAAACGTATATCAGAAATATCATAAGCGCAGAGATGCGGGTTTGGAACAAGATTCCATCCCGGAACAAGAGTAAAGCTGACTTCATCCCGCACGACCGTGTTCAGGGTACTATAGAAGTTGATATCCGGACTGTTGACGAAGTATCCCTTCCCGTACAAGAAATTGCTGTCCGTCGCCCAACTGTCTCCCTGATTGAGATTATAGCCGACCGATCCGGTTCCAAACACATTCTCAAAGGTGACAGCAGAAGTGTTCCATGGATTCGAACGCATCTTCCACCCTGGGTCATTGTAAGCGAAGGACATTGCTGGAACCATGGCGAAAGTATAAGTTCCCTCGTATCTCGTCACTGCTCCGTCCACTGCGGTCAGATGCATGACTATCCGGCAGTTCTGCATATCCATCGTCTGAGGTACATAGTATGTATTAGAACCTACGGTCGAGGGAATATTCTCCGCGATCATCAGGCTGTCCGTTCCATTAGTTATCCAGAGATCAGAATGACCCACAAGGAAGGGATAGGTATAGTTCCAGTTAAATGTAGCGGTAGTTCCGCCCTGATAGACTCTGTTGGGAATATTCGTAATATTGATCTTGGGAGAGAGATTTCCCCAGAAGAGCGACATCGTACGCACGTTGGAATTAGCGACTGTAAACTGATACTGCCCGGTCGTCAGATCGTGCCAGGCACCCGTCCCGCCATCTTGCAGATATAGCTTTTCGAAACGACCGAAGGTATCAGAAGTCGAGATGTATAGATTCTGAGAAAGCTGATCACTTCTGACCCGCATGACCCAGGTCTGCAATTCGTTATCCAGGTTGATATCAGCCTTGACTTCACGGGAAAGCTGCGTACCGCTGGTTCCCCAATACTGCTCCCAGAAGGCATTCCAGACGTAATTTGAACCTGGATTACCCTTGGAAACGTCATAATATGTATCCGCTCCATCCGTTGCGTAAGGATTGATCGCGAAGGAGATCGAATCAGCAAGCGCACCAGATGCATTCTTGATGTAGATCGTATGAACCATGCGCGGACTGGCGGAAACTGAAGGATAATAGTAATACTCCACAGAGTTGCCGTTCGTCGAACTGATCTTATATGTATAAGTCTCGTTATTCAGCGCGGTGTTATCCCACCACTCGAATGAGGACGCGGTTGAATTGCTCAGAGCGGGATTGGTCTGATAACTATCCAGAAGCTGATACCCGTTCAGATTATCACGTCTATAGATCTTGAAGCCCAGATTATTGGTCTGCCCGCCAACCGTCCAGTAGAGGCGTACGGAATTGGTCATGCCATGCGCAAGAAATGATGTGATATTAGCAGGTCCCGGAGTGCTGACAACCTGATTGCTCATGCTGGAGTAATTACCATTCTTATCTTTGGCGCGAAGCCGGAAGTAATACGTATTACTATTGGCCAGATTCGGCACAACGATGGATTCACAAGCCTGGTCAGCCAGAGCTTGAGAACTCGTACGGCTATATATGGTATAGTTATTCAGCCCAATAGGCTCCGTCCCATACAGCACTTCATAAGTATCGAAATCATAGCCGTCCGATCGATCCCATCCCAATGTCACACTATTCAAGGATTCATTGAGAACGCTCAGATTCTCCGGATTGGCAGGATTGGTTCCGTCATTCATCTGGAACATCTCGCTGTAGAGTGAGTTCAGATCATCGATCCAACGATGATAATAGTTATTGAAATTGACATAGGTTTTGCTAAAGTCCCAGCGCTGATTCGCCTGATCCCAACCATAGAACCATTTGAGGTTATTATCCGTCTCTTCATAGCAATTCGGCAATTCATCCATCTCCGCGTGAAGGAAGGGATCATAGGTGTCATAATCATTCCAACCGTTCAGCGTATACAGCATCTGTGAGTTTGCCGAATATGCCGGAAGCGTGATCTCATCATTGACCGGATAGGTGTGAACTCCATCCGAGAAGGTAAAATCATGCGTCGAATAGAACACGGCGTAATAATCATTAAGATACACATCTTTATGGATACCGAACGTATTGGCAGGTATCATGATATTAGCGCCCTTATTGATGAGATCGTGTTTAAGACTCGAAAGATCACGTATGGGAAGGTTTGGACAGTACTTCTGATAACCTGCCGAGAGCTGGATATTAGCGATGCCGACATGGCGATTCCAGTCATAGGTGTGCATCTGCGGTGAAAACTCTCTCATATTGAATTCAGAACGGATCTCATTGGCGAACTTCTGATAGCATATATTAAAAGGATGTGCCGCGATACGCGTCGGATCACTCAGCGACTTGGCATTGGTGAAGGGAGCGACGTTCGTCCAGCGAACTTCTCTACCCGCACCGGCAAGAAGCAGGAATTTAGCGTTCCAAAGCTGGAAAGCCTCAAGGGCGAATGGCACTGAAGGATAATCGTCACAAGGATGAGGTGCCGTGACAAGAATAGGCCGCGTCCCTTCCGGATTATAAATGTACAGCCCCCAGCCCCAGGCAAACGCTCCGATCTCATCATCATACGTATCATCTGTGTTATTATTATCCGTATATGAGAACGCAACGTTTTCCCTGAGCATATAGAAAGTCCTGCCACTGTCAGTATCGTGAAACTCGACTACCTGATACGGGAATCCGTAGGTCGTGATCAATAGCTCAGTATTGTCATAGTCTCCGCTAAGGAAGGAATCAACCACATATCCCCAATTGGTCAGCTCCGCCGTCGAAGCGATGTGATAATCGCCAAAACCGTTTAACTGCCTGTCATACGGAGCATAAAGGTTGTAGTTGCTTGAGGCAATGCCTTCCGCTACGTGGCTCAGCCACTTGTCATAGGAGAGGCTGTCCTCACCCGCATATAAAAAACCTTTGATCGAGCCGGTCTCGACAGTTATGGCGCACAGACCAAAGACCATCATACCGAATATCATGAGCAGGAATACCTTTCTCATTGAATCTCCCTGTTTAACGTAATATTTTCTTTGCTACCACGCCAATTCCCCGTTTAGTTTTAGTCAAGTCTTTTGTGGGGAGTCTGGGACATTACTTGAGAGAGTTGAATTATCTATACTTGTTTCCGAAAACACTAAAATCAATTACATATTCGTCTTGACAAAACAACACCCTGCCCTAGAGTAGATCAAACAGATCAGGAGGAGATAATGCCCCCGAAAGCTATCCTTATTATAATGATCTCGGCGATACTTATTATACCACTGATAGCCGATACAAACACATTGGGATACGTCAAAGGCAATGTTTACAGTGATGACGGCAAAGCGCTGACATATGCAAACGTCACGCTGTATGAAGGAAGCAACCGCGTTACCGGAGCACAAACCAATGCTATGGGTAATTATCTGATCAGAATCCCCGCAGGAACATACAGATGCAAGGTTAGGCTAATCGGTTACCACGATCTCGATTCTCTAAATGTGACCGTCGAAGCAGGGCAAACCACTACTATTCCCATGATTATTCTGAAACAAGCCAAACATAGCTACGACTTACCTCAAAACACTCGTGGCAGAATATCTATTGAAGTCACTGATAAGAATAACAACAACATTGTCGATTCGTTTTGTACCATCCATACTGACTCGATCCTGGTAGCTACCTGTCGCCCCGGTGTCAAAGGCAGTGTAGTCTTTAACCTACTGCCGGGATTGTACACCGTCAGAGTGAACGCGGAAGGATACAGACCCGTGTGGTATTATGATGTCCCTATCGAACTTGGTAAGACGTGTCCCCTCAAATCCGTTCTGAAACCAACAGTTAAAAACAATAACCCCGAACCTATCCTCCGAAAATACACAAAACCAAGAGCTAAGATCAAGACCCGTCAATCAGACTTTAAGTAGATTCTGACCGGCTAGTAGCTCCATCATTACCCTTGCTAACATTAAAAATCACACATAATTTCCTATAGATCCATCGGACACATCTCTAATGATCCCCTAATCATTCCCTAATCATTCCCTAATCGGATTAGGGAATGATTAGGGGAAGACAAGAGAAAGACTAGAGATGTGTATAGTGGATCTTGGGGATTGATAAGG